>Kit_p2__coassemble_1318_pt1 | contig 17524 bp, 19 predicted proteins | sample Kit_p2__metabat2_high_PE_035 | metagenome-assembled genome bin Kit_p2 | reverse complement strand
CATAAAGATGCTAATTTAGTAGGGAATATGGCTTCCCAAGGTACAACACCACGTCAGTTAACGGATTTAATCGGTTCATTGTGTGACTTAACATCAGGTTCTGGTGATAAAGGAACACCAATTGTTTGGATTCAAGGTTATTTCGATAACTTTACTAATTAAGAATTAAAAAAGTATTGCTTACTTCATGCATACATAGCATGCATTTAATAAGCAATACTTTTATTTATTTCGGTTTTCTTTGTCAATATAGGAATAAACACACCCACAATAATCTTGTCGATAACAATTAAATTCACGGGCAAGTTGATTTCCAATTTCTAAACCTTTATTCTTTTTAAAGTCAGAATAGAAATACTTTAAAGTTGGGTAGTTTTTAATTAACATTGCACCAATTTGATTGATTACTTGGCTATCTTTCATACGTGATATAGACAACGTGGTTGTAACATAATCAAATCCATGCGTAACAGCATATTCCATCGTTTCTTTTAAACGCAATTCATAGCATAACCAACAACGTTTACCTTTTTCGGGTTCATCTTTATAAGGTGATAATTGTTGAGTGAATAATGCGTTATCATACGTCGGGATAATAACATTAACATTTGGATAATGCGGAAGTACTTTTTCAATCATTTCATCTTTGCGCCGCACATATTCACTTTTAGGATAGATATTGCTGTTAGCATAATAGATAGTGACGTCAAAAATATCATGTAACCAGTCAATTGGATAACATGCACATGGTCCACAACATGCATGCAATAGTAATTTAGGTTTAATTGGGTTATCTTTAAGTGATTCGATTTCTTTTAAAGATATTCGATGGTAATTTACCACCTGTGTATCAAAATTAACTAACATATAAACATGGCATCGCCAAAGCTAAAGAAACGATATTTTTCATTGATGCAGTGATTGTAGGCTTTTAACATCAATGCTTTGCTTGCAAATGAACAGACTAACATAAATAGTGTTGATTTGGGTAAGTGGAAATTTGTGATTAATGCATCCACGGCTTGCCATTGATATCCTGGGTAAATAAAGATTTGTGTGCTATCGTTTGTTTCTTTAAAACAGCCATTATTGGCATATACAGTTTCCAATACACGTACACTGGTCGTTCCGATTGCAATAATCCGGCGACCTTCTTTTTTTGCTTTGTTTAATATATCTGCGGCATCTTGGCTCATTTGGTAAGCTTCTGAGTGCATTACGTGTTGTTCAATTGTGTCTGTTTTCATTGGTCGGAATGTACCTAAGCCAACATTTAAGGTAACATCGACAATTTCAACACCTTTATCCTTAAGCTTTGCAAATAATTCTTGAGTAAAATGTAAGCCTGCCGTTGGTGCTGCTGCACTTCCTTCTTTTTGTGCATAGACAGTTTGGTAACGATTTGGATCTTCCAGCTTTTCATGGATATAAGGTGGTAACGGCATATTGCCAATCTTATCCAATATTTCGAAAAATACACCGTCGTAATTAAATTTTAAATGGCGAATACCTTCGTCCAATCGTGCAACACATGTTGCATTTAATAATCCTTCCCCAAAGGTTAACTGTGTATCTATTTTAACAACCTTACTATTACCAACAAGGCATTCCCAAACATTGTCTCCTAAATCTTTTAATAATAATACTTCGACGTGTGCACCTGTTTCGGGTTTTAAGCCATATAAACGTGCAGGAATTACTTTTGTATTATTTCTGACCAAAACATCTCCGGGTTTTAAATAATCGATAATGTGATCAAAATGTGTATCTTTAATTGTGCTATCTTTACGATTAACCACACAAAGACGGGAACTGGTACGATCTGTTAAGGGAGTTTGGGCAATTAATTCTTCAGGTAGATTAAAATCAAATTCGCTTGTTTTCAAAATTAAAATCCCCTTTCATCAAATTGCATTCTTTTTAAATAATCATTTTTAAAATCTAAAAAACGATCTTCTTCAATGGCTTTTCTGACTTGTTCCATTAATGAAACAAGATAACGTAAGTTGTGGATGGATAATAATCGTTGACCCAATCCTTCATTGCATCGGAATAAATGATGCAAATAAGCACGGGTATAATTACGACATGTTTCGCAATCACAGTTTGGATCCAATGGTGTAAAGTCTTCTTTGTAAATAGAACGCTTAATGTTGATTCTTCCTTGCGAGGTCATTAATGTGCCATGGCGCGCAATTCGGGTTGGTAAGACACAGTCAAACATATCCACATTTCGAGCCACGCCTTCCAATAAATCATTCACAGCACCAACACCCATTAAATATCTTGGCTTATTTTCCGGTAAATATTTAACGGCATAATCAATCATGCGATACATTGTTTCTTTATCTTCACCAACACTTGTACCGCCTATGGAATAACCATCAAAATTCATTTCTGTTAATGCTTTGGCACACATTTCTCGTAAATCCTGATATTCTCCTCCCTGAACAATACCAAATAATGCTTGATCATCTCTTTGGTGGGCAACTTTTCCACGTTTTGCCCAACGAATGGTACGTTCTGTACTTGCTTTTGCATATTCGTAGGTAGCAGGATATGGAATGCATTCATCAAAGCTCATCATAATGTCAGCACCGATAATATTTTGTATCCGGATGGATTCTTCCGGTGACATGAATAACTTTGAACCATCTAAGTGAGATTTAAAGGTTACTCCCTGTTCACTTATCTTGCGATTATCAGCTAACGAGAATACTTGGAAACCACCTGAATCAGTTAACATGGGGCGGTGATAATTCATAAAGTTATGAACACCACCCGCTTTTGTTAATACATCACATCCGGGGCGTAACCATAGATGGTATGTATTTGCCAAAATAATTTGGGCACCCAAATCATCGAGTTCTTGACTATCCAAAAATTTAACGGTCGCTAATGTACCGACAGGCATAAATATAGGAGTTTGGATGTCTCCATGTGGTGTATGTAATACACCAGTGCGTGCGCCAGATTGGGCACACACATGCTTAATTTCAAACCAATTTTCATTCATACGCTTAAATTATACAATTAAAGGTGGTAAAATCTAAGAATGAAGTCATCTTTAATTAAAATTGAGAATGTTGATCATAGTGTTCCGGTAAGTTACACTATCCGTTTAAAACCATTAGCAATATTGATTGTTGGTTTTATTTTAGGGATTATCTGTTTCTTTATTGGTTCCCCATTCAGTGAATTGGGACTGTTTTTAGCGGTATTGTGTGTCTTCTTTTTTGTGGTGTTACCGGATCGTGTATTGCTACAATTTACGGATAAAAGTGTCCGCTTATATTCAAAGGATACGCCTGGAGAGGTACGGTTATTATATTATGATGAAATCGTTACTTATACATATCAATTCTCACGAAAGGAGGATGTACTGTTGTTTCGTATGGTGGATGGATCCAGTTATCAAATTGAAGTGTTTGGACGTCGTAAGTTAATGAAAATATTGGAAGAAAAATTACCCTATAAAAACAGTGAGGTTAATTAAATATGGATTATAAAGAGTTGTTGGCTTTAGAAAAAAGAACACATTGCAATTGTCGCGTATGCCCAGTTTGTAATGGTGTGGCATGTAAAGGTGAAACACCAGGGGTTGGTGGTATTGGTAGTGGAGTCAGTTTTATTAATAATCGTAAAGCACTTGATAAAATTGAATTATTGCAAGATTGCATTAGCGACGTTTCCACTGTGGATACTTCCACTACTTTATTTGGGGTGAAGGTCGATTCTCCGGTTATGATTGCTCCCATTGGCAGTTTAAGAGTTAACTATGGCATTGATATGGATGAATATGAATATTTTCATCAAGTTATGTGTGCTGCGAACGATTTAAATATTATTGCTTTTGGTGGAGATGGTACACAATTGGACTATTTTGAAAAACCATTGCAAGTCATGGATCATTACCATGGTCAAGGTATTCCTACAATGAAGCCATGGGTACAAGAAGGATTGGACTTACGGTTCCCATTATTGGATAAATACAAGCATTTAGCTTTAGCGATGGATGTGGATAGTGCGGGGTTATTAGCGCTTCAAAAATCAAAAATCCCTGTGGAATGTAAAAGTGTGGATAAATTGAAAATGATTGTAAATCATTGTGCGAATCGTCCGTTTATTGTTAAAGGTATAATGAGTGTTGAAGGTGCGTTAAAAGCAGTGCAAGCAGGTGCGAGTGGCATTATCATTAGCAATCATGGAGGCCGTGTTATGGATGGTAGTGCGGGCAGTATGGATGTTGTGAAAGATATTGTTACAGCGGTTAAAGGTAAGTGCACGATTTTAGTTGATGGTGGTTTCCGTGATGGATGTGATGTATTTAAAGCGTTGGCATTAGGATGTGATGGTGTGTTAATTGGACGCCCTTTTGCGTTGGCCTGCGGTATCGCAAAAGCAGAAGGTGTTAAAGCATATTATCAACACGTTAAATCCACATTAATACATACAATGAAAATGTGTGGTTATGCAACTATTGATGCAATTGATGATCGTTGTATCCATAAAGTGGGAGGAATTTATGAAAGAATTTGAAAATAATGCTTTTTTCTGGCAGAAAGTGGATACACTAGTTTCCAGTTGCTCGGTATCATCTTTTTGGAATAAAGGGAGTCAACACCCAGACTATCCTACGTTAACTTTTCCTTTAGATAGTGGTATGTTAGCAATGGATAATATTGCCGTAGCGCAATACTACAAAGGAACATGCGGAAATAAAGTGGATGGTTTAATTATTATCTGTGACATTTTAGATAAACAATTTCGTTCGGTTTTATTAATAGGAACAAGTATTAAGGAACAAGAAGAAGTATTGCAATTCATTAATCAAAATGAATATAAAAAATGTGTGTGCTTACGCCGTGGTAACGAAGTCCCAACTTGGGCAAAATTTGAAGACGATGAAGACTAAATTAGAAATTAAACGAATGGGAATTAATGGCGAAGGAATTGGCTTTTGGCAACAAAAGCCAGTTTTTGTTGAAGGTGCATTAAAAGATGAACTTGTTTTGGTGGATCATATGCAAAGCTTTGGAAAATATTTTAAAGCAGATCTTGTTAAAGTGATTCAAACCAATCCCAATCGGTGTAATATTGGATGTAAGAAATATCAAGCATGTGGTGGATGCGACTTAATGCATGCAAATTATAACTATCAATTGCAATGCAAACAAAATTATTTGGTTGAATCATTGCAAAAATATGCACCAAAAGTTCCCCTTGAACTTGTTGAGCCCATTATTGGTTCAACTTTGAGCTGGGGATATCGCAATCACGCTAAACTATTATTAAAGAAATATAATAATCATTGGCACGCTGGCTTATATCAAAGTGGTAGTAATCACTTTCAAGCCATTGATCATTATTGTAAAATTCATGATGATAACATCAATCGATTAATTCAATTGTTATTAGTTGCTTTAGATGAAAGTAATTTAACCAATTATGATCACACTAAAAAAAGCGGATTACGCGCAGTTGCCATTCGCTATGTAGATGATCAATGTTCGATCACATTGGTTACAGGTAAGGAATCATTAGATAAAGCATGGATCCAACGGTTAGCTCAATTAACCCATGCTACTGTAATTGCTCAGGTGATGAATACTACGAAGAATATGGTTAATATCTTGGATGGTAACATTATTTATTTAACAAAAATGCATCATTTAAATGTAAAGATAAATGAATTAACAGTTGCCATTACACCCCAAGCTTTTTTTCAGCTCAATACGAGTGGTTTAAATCAAATGATTCAAATTATTGATCGATATCTGCCAAACTGTTGTTCGTTATTTGAAGGGTATTGTGGTGTTGGATTGCTTTCATTAGCGGTATCCAATAAGATTAAACGAGGTTTGGGCGTAGAAATTGTGGAGCCAGCGATTGTGGCGGCAAATAAAAATGCACGCAATAATCATATCGATTGCATGCAATATAAAGTGGGCGATAGTGCCAAGGAACTTAGGTATTATCATCAAAAACATCCAGTTGATGTTGTATTGGTGGATCCACCGCGCAGTGGTCTGGATGACAATATGATTACCACGTTGTTAAAATCGAATATAAAAACCATCATTTATGTTTCATGCAATCCAAGTACATTGGCTAAAAATTTAAGTCAGTTAAATGCTCGATATAAGGTAAAAGCAATTCAACCGTTGGATATGTTTCCTCAAACAATGCATGTGGAAACGGTTGTGTTGTTGCAAAATACAAAATAAAATTTTGATGTATTTGCTATTATCAATTTGTGACTCATGGAATTTATTTTAAATAACTTATTCTAATTTCGTTGAGATATCATGATTGCAATGGAAATGAATTAATAGTAAGAAAGTGATTCAAAATACAGTGCTAGTAATTGATGGGTGTCACTATCATTGAATGAAATCATGCAACATTAATCGTCCTTTTTTCAACGATTTAATAATATGGTAATATAGTTAGAAGTGAAAGGACCAAACTATGAAAGGTGTTTATACATGTGAACAATGCCACTTAATGGATCAAAAAATGGCGGATTTATTCAATTACAGTGGTTATCAATTAATGGAAAGAGCAGTCAAAGGAATCGAAAGTGTTGTGAGTGCTCAATTGGATAATAAAAAAATACTGATTGTTTGTGGTCCAGGGAATAATGGTGGTGATGGATTTGCATTGTCACGTCTTTTAATGAATAAATATTATGATGCCTCTGTATTAAATGCGAATCCATTGATGTATAAAAGTAGTGAACATACGCAATTATTTTTTCGTCAAGCAAAACATGAAGGTGTCAGTTTTGTTGACTCTACAGTTGATTTTTCTCAATATGATGTTATTTTTGATTGCTTGTTTGGTACGGGATTAGATCGAGAATTGGAAGAACCGTATGTTGGATTGGTTAAACGGATTAATGAAAGCGATGCTTATGTTATTGCCGTGGATATTCCCAGTGGTTTAAATGGGGATGGTTTATTTAAATCCAGCGAGGTAGTTCGTGCGAATAAAACAGTTACTATCGGATGCTTAAAGCCATGTATGATTAATGGATCGTATCGTGCTTATTGTGGTGAATTGTGCATTACGAATTTCTATGATGCTAAGGTGCATCCAAACATGCATGAGGCGGTCGTTGTTGACCATTATGATTTAAAGAAGTTTTTACCAAAAAGAAAAATTCAATCCAATAAATCAACTTATGGTAAAGGTTTGTTTATTGGCGGAAGTAAACGCATGCCTGGAGCAATTACTTTAAGTTTAAAAAGTGCCTTACGTTCTGGATTGGGGATGACTAGTGCAATGATTCCCGAAGATATTTATTCTATATTAGCTTTGCAACTCAATGAAGTGATGTATATTCCTAAGGCAAGTGATGGCTTAGGCTTTATGGATGATAATTTAGCGTTAGATGAGTTAAGTACTTATGATGTAATTTGTATTGGTAATGGTTTAGGTAAAGGGCAAGGGTGTCAAAACTTTATTAAACAAGTGTTATTATCCGATCGACCGGTTGTAGTGGATGGGGATGGTATTGGTTTAGTGGCGAAAGAATTATGGCTATTGGAACGTCCTGTATTAACAATATTAACGCCACATGTTAAAGAGATGAGTGATCTTTGTGGGGAAAGCGTTGAAGCAATCCATGATCACCCGTTTGAAGTGTTGGATGCATTTCATCAAAAGTACCCAACTACGTTAGTATTATTAAAAGATGATGTTATGATGGTTGCAGACGGCAGTGAACATGTGATCATTGATTTAGGTAATAATGCCCTAGCAAAAGGTGGCAGTGGCGACGTGTTGGCAGGACTTGTTACTAGTTTCTTTGGGCAATGCAATAATGCCCATCAAGCGGCCATTACAGCGAGTATGGTGCTTGGGTTAGCTGCGCGTAAAGCTGTGGAAAAGTTAGGCTATTATTCTGTTTGCAGTAATGATGTTATCAATAGCATTGCGGATGTATTAAAAAATTATAGTTAAGTGCGTGAAAACCATTGTTTAACCAAAATTTAATGATAAAATACTAAAAAATTAGGAGAAATAAAATGTTACATATTTTGAAACACCCTTTAATTACGCATAAGTTGACGAATATGCGTAAAGTGAGTACAGGAACGAAAGATTTTAAACAAAATTTGGATGAGATTGCCGGATTGATGGCTTATGAAATTTGTAAAGAGTTGCCTTTAAAAGATGTCAATATTGAAACACCGATTCAACCAATGGTTGCACAAGAATTGGATTGTGAAATCGTTTTAATTCCTATATTAAGAGCGGGTTTGGGTTTGGTAAATGGAATTAATAACTTGATCCCAACAGCTAAAGTAGGATTTATTGGATTGTATCGTGATGAAGAAACATTGGAACCTCATGAATATTTTGCAAAATTCCCAGATACGATGGTTTGGGATAATACGGTCAATTTATTATTGGACCCTATGTTAGCAACTGGTGGGAGTGCGATTGCAGCAATTGATATGATTAAAAAAAGAGGTGCAAAAAATATTAAACTTTGTTGTTTGGTTGGGGCACCTGAAGGTGCAAAAGCTGTCATGGACGCACATCCAGATGTGGATATTTATTTGGCTGCAATGGATGAAAAGTTAAATGAAAAAGGATATATCGTACCAGGTTTGGGTGATGCTGGCGATCGTATCTTTGGTACTAAATAGATATGGATTATCAAGTTGTCCGTATTCTTGAAATTATATTAAAACTAATCTTTTTTGGATTAAGTTTCTATTCATTGCAATGCTTACGCATTGATGTATTTAAAAAAGGATTTGTTTTACAAATTCAATTATTTTATATCTTTGTATCCATGGCGCTTGCACAGTTGTGCACTGATTTTTTAATGTCATTGTGGATTCAATATATTCAATAACTCGCATTTATGCGAGTTTTTTTGGTGTTAAAGAAACTTGTGTAATTGTTCATGACAATTTATTATTTAATTGTATGAAGAATACGCATTGCCGAAAAAAAGATAACTCAATTTGGATATTGGTGATTTTATGTTGTTTCGCGCTGGTTAGTGTTGTGGGTGCTTTTAAAATTAATTACGATAAAGTACATCAACTCATACTAAATAATGAAGTGGAACAGCTGAGTTTTACTACGCGTTATTTAAGTCGTTTATTGGAGCGGGAAATAGAAAGCCAAGTAGACTTGTTAATGAGTAAAGCAAAGGTATTTACGTATTATCAAAAGGAAGATATCAATGGTGTTGTTGGACGGTTGGAATCTTATCAACGTGAGATGAATTACCATATAATGGGTTTATCGGATTTGCAAGGTGCTGTTATTGATGGGAATGGGAATCAATATCGGCTAAAGGATGATGAATTATTGCAAACAGTAGCGGATGGCGATAATTATATTGCGAATGTTTTGGAAGATTATGATTGCATGATGATTGCAGTTCCGATTTATGATAATTCAAATAATATAATTGGTGTATTATGGGGACATTTTCAAATTGAAGATTTAAGTAATCGTATTGAATTAGATGAACAATCGTGTCGGTATTTCCAAATTGTGGATGACTCTGGAAATTACATTATTGATTCAAATAATCCGTATTCATTGCAAAAAGGTGAAAATGTCTGGAAAGAATTGAACCGTTACGAGTTATCGGATGGCGTAACGGTGGCGTCCATTGTTGAAAATTTCGAACAAAATAAAACCGGACAATTTCATTTTAATTATGATGGGGAAGGGCGTTATGTATATTATCAACCGTTAGGAATACATCATTGGTACGTATTTTCTGCTGTATTAGAATCAGATATTACGGATTATATAGGAAATGTTGAAACAACCTATAATCAATTGATTGTATGGATATTGGTATGCATTGTTATAGTTATGGTACTTGTTGGCCGTTTAGTTTATCAAGCGGTAAGTTATATTCGTAAGCAAAAACAAACATTGGAAGCTAAAAATGCCTTGTTAAATATGACATTACGGCATACGAATGATATCCCGTTTGCAATTGATTTAAATAAGGGTGAAATAAGCTTTTATGATGTTATTGGTAAACGTGATGATATTACCGTGAGTGTGGCAAAGGTAAGTCCAAATTATATTTTACAAAAAGGACTCATCGATGCTAACTATTTACCGAATTATCAACAGATATATGAAAATATAAAAGCTTTAAAACCTTCACCATTAATGCCGATACGGTTTAAATTTTCACATATGTGGGACGTAAAACAAATTTATTACAAGATCTTGGATGAAAATAATATTGTAGGATGTTTAGAAGACTACAATGAGTTGGCTCAACAACGCGAATATTTAGAAGAAATTCGCGAAAAAAGTCAACGAGATGCATTAACTGCGTTGTATAACCGTGAATATTTTAAACTATTTGTAACTAATAAACTATCTGGTCTTAAGGATAATCCAACGGATTTATTTAATGCTTTATTTATTGTTGATTTAGATAATTTTAAACAAGCAAACGATACGATGGGCCATTATGTTGGCGATCAGATATTGCAAGATATATCAACCCGTATGTTAAAAAGTGTGAGCAGCAAAGATATATGTGCGCGCTTAGGTGGAGATGAGTTTGTTATATTCGCAGTGGATGTACCGAATTTAATGGTAATTCAAGACATTTCCAATCGTTTAAATGAAGCTTTATTGCTCCATGTGGGAGAAGGAGTTAATGCAATAAATATCACGGTATCAATAGGCGTTGCTGTATGTCAAAATTACGTTACTTTTGATCAATTATATGAAGTGGCAGATAAAGCATTGTATAAAGTAAAAAGGAATGGAAAACATAGCTATCATATTGATAGTGCGTTGATTGATCCAAAACTATTGGGCAATGTTGATCTGAATCATACACGTTGGATAAAGAAAGAATTTGATAATGCACTTAAAACAAATCAAATTGAAATTGTATGGCAACCTATTGTTAATCTAATTGATTCGCATAAGGTACATGTAGAAGCATTGACACGTTGGCATCATCCGGAGTATGGACTCGTTATGCCAAGCCAATACATTCCGTATTTAGAGTCTCATCAATTAATTGATAGTTTGGATACTTATGTTTTTGAAAAAGTATGTCAACAAATGAATGTTTGGCAATCAGAGATGACGAAGGATGTTTGTGTTTGTGTCAATATTTCCAGAGAACATATTAAATATCATGGTCAGCAGATATGTGCTAAATTTACAACAATAGCAAATCGTTATGGTGTTAAACCAAAGCAGATACTATTGGAAATAACGGAAAATACGATGTTTGATTTAGAAGAAATTTCTCAAGCAAAACAAATTGTCAATGAGTTAAAGGATGCCGGGTTTGCCGTTGGTTTGGATGATTTCGGTTTTGGTTATTCGGCGTTAAGTATTTTAAATGAATTGGCCATTGATGTTTTAAAATTAGATAAAAGCTTTTTTAAAGTAAGTAATCAACGATCACGTTTAATTGTTGAAAATATGATTCATTTAGCACACCAATTAAATATTGAAGTGGTAGCTGAGGGTGTTGAAACAGTTGAGCTTTTCGAGTATTTGAAAAATATGCACTGTGACTATGTGCAAGGCTATGTTATTGCTAAGCCACTTTCTTTAAATGATTTTAATCATTGGTTAAAATCACAAAACCTGCAAAAAAGATAAAAGCATCAGTTGATGCTTTTATTTTTAATAAACAGTATAAAACAGTTGACATGTGTTTATACTGTTATATACTGTTTATGGAGGCTGAAAGATGAAGTTAATAATCAATCATTCCAGTATGGTTCCAATTTACGAACAAATTGTTAATCAGATCAAAAAAGGAATATTAAACAAAGCGTTAAAAGAAAATGATAGTTTACCAAGTGTTAGGAGTTTAGCTAACGAGTGCAAGATAAGTGCGCTAACGGTGAAAAAAGCCTATGATGCATTGGAATCAGCAGGCTTAATTGCCACAGTACATGGTAAAGGAAGTTACATTAGTGCTACGAATCAGCTACTTTTAAAAGAAGAAAGTCAAAAGGAAATTGAGGCAGCGTTATTAACAACGATTCATAAAGCACAACAATTTGGGATTGATAAGGAGTCTCTAATGAATACGTTTAGTTTATTGGCGGAGGAAATTTATGATTAAGTGCAGTAATGTTACGAAGCAATATAGTGATTTTACAATGAACGTGAGTTGCGAAATTAAACAAGGTTTGATTACAGGATTGATTGGACGAAATGGCGCTGGGAAAAGTACGTTGTTTAAGGCAATGTTGGGACTCATTCATATCGATTCAGGCGAAATTCGTTATTCGAGTCAATTGATGGATGAAAAACATTAAATTAACCATGAAATGATTGGGTGTGTTTTGACGGATGCATTTTTTAATCAATATTTATCAGCGAAAGATATTAAAGGAATTTTGAAACGAACGTATCAAAATTTTGATGAAATATTCTTTGATGATTTTATGAGTCGATACCATATTCCAATCAATAAACGAATTAAAGATTTATCAACAGGAATGAAAGCGAGTGTAAAGATAGCTTGTGCTTTATCGCATCATCCCCAATTATTGATACTCGATGAGCCAACCAATGGATTGGATGTTATAGCTCGGGATGAAATATTGAATATTTTACGCAGGTTTATGGAAGAAGATCCAACGCACTCTATTTTAATGAGTAGTCATATATTTAGTGATTTAGAAAATTTATGCGATGAAATTATAATGATGCACCATGGCAATGTAAGTTTAGTTGAATCAATGGATGAGTTAGAAAATAGTTATGGTGTTTTAAAGGTAAGTGATAACCAATACGAAGTATTGGATAAAAATTATCTTATAGCTGCTATTCATACATCTTATGGGTATCAATGCATTACCAATCATATGCAATTTTATGTTGAAAATTATCCTGAAGTAATTATTGAAAAATGCTCGATGGATGAAGTGTTTACCGTGTTGGAGAAAGGAAAGTAAGATGAAAGGTTTATTATTTAAAGATTTGATGCTTTTAAAATCTCAAAAAACAGGATTGATGTTAATGTTGACAGTCGCGTTGATTCTTGCGTTTACATCATCTAATGGTATGGGTTCGGTTGGTTTCAGTAACTTTTTAATGATGATGACGATAACTAGTACATTTAATTTAGATGAATACAATAATTTTTTGACCTATTTATTGACAACGCCAATAAGTAAAAAAATGTACATTCAAAGTAAATATATATTTGCTTCAATGGCTTTGCTGTTAACATGGTTTCTTTCATTGTGCATTTTATTTATTTGTAATTGGATTAAAGGTCAAAGCGTAGCTACGAATATAGTAATGGCGTCATTGATCATTCTATTGATTGTATTTATATTGTTTAGTTTTTCAATTCCATTTTTAATTAAATTTGGACCTGAAAAAGGAAGGGTTATCATGGCGGCAGCCATGGGAAGTGTATTTGGCCTTTGTTATTATATTATGCAAACGAGTGTCGATTTATCATTGGACTTTAATCAACCGTTGATTTTGGGAAATATATTTATTATTATATCGATAATTTGTTTAATCGCAGTACTCATTTCTTATGCAATCTCGTTGCGTGTAATGGAAAAGAAAGATTATTAAAACAAACTAAGCGTGCATTCATTGCACGCTTAGTTTATAAATTAATTTGATTAAATACCGTATTTAAGTCTTGATGAAGCACTAGATCTGCATAATTATCTGCGCTTGTTGCTTGGCGGTTTATTAGCACTAAGTTATTTCCTTGGAAATATCGGATAAAACTTGCTGCTGGATACACCGATAATGAAGTGCCGCTAATAATTAATGTGTCTGCTTGTTGAATTAATTGAATGCATTCATTAATTGCATGGTTATCTAAACTTTCTTGATATAAGGTTACATCAGGTTTTATTATGCCGTGACATTTTGGACAATAAGGGATACCATCACTTTCAGTTATCGAGGTAAGTGGATAAAAAGTGTGACAATGCATGCAATGGTTACGATGAATTGAACCGTGAAGTTCGACTACTTTTTTGCTTCCAGCCATTTGATGCAAACCATCAATATTTTGGGTTATAACCCCGATAGCAATTCCTTTAGCTTCGCACGCAGCCATAAAATGATGTGCATTGTTTGGCTTAGCGCTGGGATAAATCATATGAGTGCGATAGAATTGATAAAATTCATTCGGATATTGCATAAAGTAGGAATGAGAGAGAATTGATTCTGCTGTAAAGTTTTGTTGATATAAACCTGTAGAACTACGAAAATCTGGAATGCCAGAGGCACAGGATACGCCTGCTCCTGTGAAAAAGACAATTGCTTTGGAATGTTCAATTATATGTTGTAATGAATTAGTCATGTTTTTTAACCTTTGTGTGATTTAATGCCTTGATATTGCTTGTGCGCTTAATTTGTGCCAATTGATCGTAATTTACTTTTAATTGACGTTCAAATGAAGAACTTGTTTGAGGAACATAGAATACTTTATCTTTGATATTATCTGGTAAATACTGGATATAAGGCCATAAATCAGAACGTTCATAACTGTATTTTTCATCTTCTGCCAGCCCTACTGGGGTTAATCGTAAATAAGGAGGGACTTGACTCGGGCTATTTTTAACGGTTTGTAACGCAGCATCAATTGCCATTTCAGCACTTTTACTTTTTGGAGATAAGGCTAACTCTATGACGGCATTGGCTAATATGATTCTACCTTCCGGGAAGCCAACCATGCGTGCAGCTTGTAATGCACTAATGGTTCGAGCACAGGCGGCAGGGTTAGCTAAGCCAATATCTTCATATGCAATAACAGGTAAGCGTCGTTCGATACTGTCAAAGTCATCGGCATCAATTAATCGTGCTAAATAATATAAAGCCGCATTGATATCTGACCCTCGGATTGATTTTTGTAATCCACTTTCTGCATCGTAATGGCCATCACCATCTTTAAATACTGTACTGTTAGCAACAAAATTGCTTTGGGCAAGTATATCATTGGTGATAATATGATCTTGATCGCAATAAAAACTTGCAGCTTGTAAACAATTTAATGCATAACGAACATCGCCATTGCTGAGTTTAGCTAATGCCAATGCTGCATCATCTGTGATGGTATACTCATCATTAAACCCATTAGGGTGTTTTAATGCTCTTTTTAATGCCGTTACAATATCATTGGTATCCAATGCATTGACATTTAAACAATGGCAGCGACTCCGAATAGCCGGATTAATCGCAAACGATGGATTACTAGTGGTACAACCTAACAGAATAATGCTGCCATTTTCTAAATAGGGTAATAAAAGATCTTGCTTATCTTTATTTAATCGATGCACTTCATCGATAATTAAGACAAGCGAATTTTCACAAAAATCACTTTCTGCAAAAATTGCAGTAAGATCTTTTTTATTTCCTGTAACGGCATTAAAAAAACGAACGGGATGATGCGTGTCATTGGCAACACAAAAAGCAAGGGTTGTTTTACCTGTTCCAGGTGGACCGAAAAAAATTAGGGATACTAATTGTTGACGATTTACCATTTGCCGTAAAAATCCATTGGGCCCAACTAAATGCGTTTGGCCGATAACATCATCAATTGTGGTTGGGCGTAGCCGATACGCCAAGGGTTGTTTAGAATCATTCATACTTAATATTTTACCACTAGGCGTCAACAAATAGCTTTTAGATAACTGTCATTGAATAAATTGACAATTCAAAGTATATTATTAGGCATGAAAATAGTAATTCAAAGGGTTAAAAACGCGAGTGTTAGTGTAGATGAAACGATTGTTGGTCAAATTGGGTCAGGATATTTACTTTTGGTAGGGGTTCATTGTGATGACACGATTGATGATATTGTTTATTGTGCAAAAAAAGTAAATGGTTTACGTATCTTTGAAGATGAGCAAGGAAAGATGAACTTAGATATTCATCAGGTTAATGGTCAGATTTTATCTATTAGTCAATTTACGTTGTATGGTGACCCTCGTAAAGGAAATAGGCCGAGCTTTATTGAAGCCGCACGCCCAGAAAATGCCAATGATTTGTATTTGAAATTTAATGAATTATTACGGGATATGGGAAATACGGTTGAAACCGGTGTATTTCAGGCAGATATGAAAGTATCATTAATTAATGATGGTCCTGTAACCATTATTTTGGACTCTAAGGATAGATAGATATGGATAATGTTGTTTATGGAAGTGAACTTGCGGTCAAATTAAAGCAAGATTTAAAAATGAAAATTGAAAATAGCATTGCGCAAGGATATCGCTTGCCGCAATTAGCAGTAGTTTTAGTCGGAGATGATCCTGCATCTTTGAGTTATGTTAAAGGAAAAGAAAAAGCATGTGCACAAGTAGGTGTGAATACAATAACGTATACTTTAAGTGATACAGCAAGTTTTGATGAAATTAAAACATTAATTGAAACATTGAATCAAGACAGTAATGTTGATGGTATTTTATTGCAACTTCCTTTGCCCAATGGTTTAGACAGTAGTGAATTGGTGAATTTAATTGCGCCAGACAAAGATGTGGATGGATTGACACCATTGAATATGGGGTATTTTTTCAATAACTGTAAGGGATTTGTTCCTTGCACGCCTTTAGGTGTAATGGCATTGTTAAAAGAAGGAAATGTTACTTTGGAAGGTAAACATGCTGTAGTTATTGGGCGGAGTCAATTAGTTGGTAAGCCATTGGCACAATTATTGCTTAATAGTAATTGTACGGTTACGATGTGTCATAGTAAGACAAGTCAATTAAAAGAAATTACTCAACTGGCTGATATACTTATTGTTGCTGTTGGTAAAGCCAAATTTATCACGGCAGATTATGTAAAAAAAGGTGCTGTGGTTATTGATGTGGGTGTCAATCGAGTGGATGGCAAATTAGTAGGCGATGTGGATTTTGCATCTGTTCAACCAAAAGCGAGTTTAATTACACCGGTTCCTAAAGGGGTAGGTCCGATGACGATTACAATGTTATTGGACAATACTTATCAAGCATATTGTCAACATATTGGAAAGGATAAATAAATGATCCAAGATTATGATTTAAATGATGTGGTGGAAATGAAAAAACCACACCCATGCCATCAGGCAAAAACCTGGACGATTATTCGTATGGGAGCGGATATTAAAATCAAATGTGATGGTTGTGGTGCTGTTGTAATGATGCCGCGCCATGAATTTGAACGAAAATGTAAAAAACTGGTTAAGAAAAGTGAGCAATAAAGAAAACGCATTCGATTGAAACGAATGCGTTTAGTCTTTATAAGAAAGCTTGAATCCTTCACCATGGACTTGATTTGTGTCTGAAGTAATGACAAAGGCGTTTTTATCCACTTTTTCTAAAATATCCAATACTTGTTTATATTCACGTCGATCTATAACTACTACAACCATCTTTCGTGGTTCTTGTTTATACCCGCCATAAATATCAATTATCGTTGCACCACGTTGAACATCATCTTGAATTGCTTGATTAATTTCTTGCCAATGATCCGAAATAATTTGAATTTGCAAACTACGGGAAGCTCCATAACTGGTTTCAAT
>Kit_p2__coassemble_1293_pt1 | contig 17756 bp, 15 predicted proteins | sample Kit_p2__metabat2_high_PE_035 | metagenome-assembled genome bin Kit_p2 | reverse complement strand
CTTTTTCAATTAAAAAAATCTATTAGTTTTACTCTTTTTCAACAGAATAAATAATGATGTAGGTATCAAAAGGTTTGATTTTGAATGTAATCTGCATTTAAATTATACAATTTACAGCAATATTTAACTATATCACCGGTTTTTATGTCTAATACATTGATGTAATAAATGTAGATGGCTAGTAACTTCCTTAGTGAAACAGAATTAAATTTAATTTCAAATAATTACTCATAATAATAAAATAATATTTCATAAAATTTTGAAATGTGATATAGTGAATTCATAAAGAAAGCGCTTTGATGGAGGTGTAAGGTGGATTTACTATTTCAAAAACGTAAGATTCTGTGGGGTGGTGCAACAGCAGCAAGTCAATATGAAGGTGGTTGGCAAGAAGGTGGGAAAGGAATTGATACACAAGATGTTCGTCCATACATCCCACGCACCAACAATGCTACAACTGCAACACGTTTACTAACCCGTTCAATGATCGAAAAGGGTGAAACTGATACGCAAGGAAGATATCCTTTTCGAGATGGCAGTAAAGGATATTATCATTTAGAAGAAGATATTGAACTTTTAAAAGAATTGGGAATGGATATATATCGTTTATCCATTAGTTGGGCACGTTTGTTTCCTAATGGGGATGAATTAGAACCAAATATTAATGGAGTAGCCTATTATAATTTAGTGTTTAACAAGATTCGTGAAGCTGGATTTAAAGTGTTTCTAACAATGAACCATTATGCAATCCCATTAAATTTAGTTAAAAAGTATGGTGGATGGACGAATCGGAAGTTAATCGATTTCTATTTAAGATTTGCAAAAGTGGTATTTGAGCTTTGGGGAGATTGCATTGATTATTACTTACCATTTAATGAAATCAATGCAGGTTATTTCTCGCCATATAATGGGGTAGCTTTATTAAAACCAGAAAATGAAGGATATGATCAATCGTTAGTGTTTAAATCTTTGCACCATCAATTTGTTGCTTCCGCAAAAACAATTCAATTGGGGCACTCAATGGTTAAAGGTAAGTTTGGGGCAATGGTCGCATGTTTTTGTTACTATCCTTACAGTTGTAAACCCGAAGACAATTTAAAACAAACATTGGATGAAAATACCAATACTTGGTTTTGTATGGATGTATTAAGTCGAGGTTATTATCCGTCTTATATGCAGGCATTCTTTAATGCCAATGGCATTGATTTTGAAATAAGTGACGAAGATAGAAAGTTACTAAAGGAAAATACATGTGATTTTGTTAGTTTTTCATACTATCAATCTTCTGTAGCAAGTTGTGAAGAAAAAGAAAAGACGGCAGGTAATCTCGTTGTAAGTACAAAAAATCCGTATTTACAAGCCAATGAATGGGGATGGCAGATTGATCCTGTAGGGTTAAGGGTAACATTAAATCGTATTTATGATCGCTATCAAAAACCAGTTATTGTCAGTGAGAATGGATTTGGTTATGCAGATGTTATGGAAAGTGATTATCAAATTCATGACCAATACCGCATTGATTATTTAAATCGTCATTTCCAAGAAATATTAAAGGCACAAAATGATGGAGTGGATGTGGTTGCTTACATGATGTGGGGAATCATTGATATTGTTTCAGCCGGAAGTTGTGAAATGGGAAAACGTTATGGAGTAATTTACGTTGATTCTGACAATTATGGAAATGGTTCATATCAACGTTATAAAAAAGATAGTTTTTATTGGTATCAAAAATTTATGAGGGAGTATCGTGAAAATGATTGAAAATTTGGGGAAACTAAATACAGAACAACAAAATCCAAATACACTGGATATTGATCGTGTTTCAACAGAAGAAATGTTAGCAAAGATTAACGCGGAAGATAGCAAAATTGCTGGCGTAGTAAAAGAAGAAATTCCATCCATTGCGAAATTAATTGATAAAGCATATGAATGTGTAAAAAATGGGGGAAGAATTCTTTATGTGGGTGCTGGGACTTCAGGTCGTTTAGGTATCTTGGATGCTAGCGAATGTCCACCAACCTATGGTGTTAGTGATGAATTAGTTCAAGGTGTAATCGCAGGTGGTACTCCAGCAATCTTTAAAGCGCAAGAGGGTGCCGAAGATTCCAAAGAATTAGCAGTTAATGATTTAAAAGAAAGAAAGTTAAGCAATAAAGATATTGTTATTGGTTTAGCTGCATCTGGTAGAACACCTTATGTTATTGGGGCACTGGAATATGCTAACGAAATTGGTGCAGCGACAGGTAGCGTAAGTTGTGTAGATGAGGCGCAATTATCAAAGATTGCTAAATTTCCGGTAGAAGTTGTAACGGGAGCAGAAGTAGTTACTGGTTCAACCCGAATGAAAGCTGGAACTGCGCAAAAGATGGTATTAAATATGATTAGTACATGCGTAATGATTAAAATGGGTAAAGTTTATCACAATTTAATGGTAGATGTTCAACCTTCCAATGAAAAATTAGTGATTCGCGCAACACGAATGATTCAACAAATATTGCAAGTGGATGATAAAAAAGCAAGCGACTTATTTGAAGCCAGTGGGCGTAATGTTAAACGTGCCATTGTCATGCATGCATTAAATTGTGATTGTGCGCAAGCACAAGAAAAAATGGACCAAGGCAAAGGTGTTTTGGCCAATATCATTTAGATTTTAGGAGGTAAAGAAGATGGAAGAAATGGAAATGATAATATTTGAAATTATTAGTAATGGTGGAACTGCAAAAGGTTTAGCGTATGAAGCGATTGCATGTGCTGAAGAAGGTGACTTTGATAAGGCGGATGAGTTATTAAAAGAAGCGGATGAATATTTAGTAAAAGCACATCAAATTCAAACAAATTTAATACAAGATGAAGCTAACGGTAAACACCATCAAGTAACTGTATTATTCGTTCATGCACAAGATCATTTAATGACAGCGTTGGAAGTACGAACATTGGCGGATAATTTGATACGTATGAATAAACGCTTGTATGCGCTAGAAAATAAATAATTATGGCAAGAAAAGTAATTTGGCAAAGTAAAGCTAAACATGGTAATCATCAGTATAAGTCGATAATGGGAGAAACTGATTATGATATTCCAACATTTGGATACAAAAGTTCTTTTATCATAGTGGCTTCAATTATCATAACGCTATTTATTGTTCCGTTTATTTGTGATTTATTAATGATTGACTATCGCCTACCTACGGTTATTATTGGGGGATTGGTATCTGGGTTTTCGGCTGCTTATGCTCAATTTTTCGTTCAGTCCTCAAAAGGATTCTGTAAAAGCTTCTGGATTGTAGGAAGCTTGCTCTCCTTTTTTAGCGCAGGCATAATTGCAGCTTTAGTATACACAGGCATTGTTTTGTAATATTATTTCAAAATTTAATTTAATTTAATGAAATTTTATTGTAAGAAAGCGATTTCATTGGTATAATGTTCACATAAGAACAAAAGAAAGGAGATACAAATGAAAGTCTTATTGGTTTGTTCACAAGGTATGTCATCTGCGATTGCAGCAAAAGCATTGCAAGATGCAGCGGCAAAGCAAGGAATTGAAATGGAAGTGAATGAATGCTCAACGCAAGCGTTTGCGGAAGAAATTAAAAATGGTTATGCAATTGGTTTAGTTGCACCGCAAATTCGTCACCGCTACGATACACTAAAAAAAGAAGCAGACGCTGCGGGTATTCCATGCATTTTGATTCAACCGCAAGGCTACACTCCGTTGGGAGGGCCTAAACTATTAGCTCAAGTAAAAAGTGAATTGGGCGAACTTAAATAATTAAAAAGGGGATTTTTATGTTTGAAAAATTTGCATCTGTTTTAGATGAAAAATTATCGACACCGATGGCTAAATTGGCAGAACAACGCCATTTACGTGCTATCCGTGATGGTATTATTGCAACATTACCATTAATCATTGTTTCATCCATGTTTATGGTTATTGCATTTTTACCAAATTCAATGCCTGCAGATTGGGCAATCACACAATTTATTTCTGCAAATGCTACTAAGATTTTATTACCTTACCGTGTGTCAATGTATATCATGACGTTGTATGCTGTGTTTGGTATTGGATATTCATTGGCTAATTCATATGAGTTGGATGGATTATCTGGAGGTATCTTAGCTGAATTAGCATTCTTATTAACAATTATTCCAGCTAATATTGCTGCACCAAGTGCCGCAGTGGCTGAGTTAGCAAAAACCAATGCTGATTTAGCAAATTACTTAGCACAAGTTCCAAGTGGATTTGTATTGCCAATGGGTAACTTAGGTAGTGCGGGTATGTTTATTGGTATTTTGGTATCATTCTTTGCAGTTGAAGTTTATCGTTTCACACAAAAAAGTGGTTTCAAAATTTCAATGCCACCGCAAGTACCTTCTTCCGTTGCACGTTCTTTTGAATCATTAACTCCAACAGCTATTGTATTGATTGTCGTTGCAACAATTTGTATGTTCTTGCAAATTGATGTTCACGGTATGATCAGTAAATTAATTGTTCCATTAGTAAGTGCGACAGATACATTACCTTCTATCTTATTGTTAGTATTCCTTGTGACCTTCTTCTGGTCATTTGGTATTCATGGTGTTTCCATTGTTGGATCCATTGCGCGTCCATTATGGTTGATTTTATTGGAAGAAAACACAACTGCGTGGGCTGCAGGTACTGCTATTACAAATATTGGGGCAGAACCTTTCTATCAATGGTTTATATGGATTGGTGGTTCAGGTGCAACATTAGCATTGGCATTATTATTTGCTTTTAGAAGTAAATCCGCTTATGGTAAAGCATTAGGAAAAACTGCATTAGTACCTTCTATCTTCAATATCAATGAACCAATGATCTTTGGGGCTCCAATTGTATTGAACCCAATGCTTATTATTCCATTCATTATCGCACCAATCGTGAATGCGATTATTGCTTATTTCTTGACAACTGCTGGTTTGGTAAGCCGCGTTGTAGCAACTGCACCATGGACATTGCCTGGTCCAATTGGAGCGTTCTTGGCTTGTGGAAATGATTGGCGCGCATCGGTATTAAGCATTGCATTGATTATTTTGGATTTATTAATTTATTATCCATTCTTTAAAATGTATGACAACAATTTGTTGGCTGATGAACAAAGCCAAGAAGTTGAAGCTTAGTTACATTACATAATATATAAGCCCTGTTATTATTTAATACAGGGCTTATTCTTTAAAGGAGAATTTTAATGAGAAGATTAGGTATTTCGATTTATCCTGAAAAATCGGATAAAGACACAATTTTAAATTATATAGATCAAGCGGCAAAAGCAGGATTTAAGCGTATTTTTTCATGTCTTTTATCAGTAAGTAAAAGTAAAGAAGAAATTAAAGCAGATTTTAAAGAAATTAATAATTATGCAAAAGAAAGAGGGTTTGAAATCATTGTTGATGTTTCTCCTCGCGTTTTTGATGAATTGGGTATTAGCTATAAAGATTTGAGTTTTTTTAAAGAAATTGGAGCTGATGGATTACGTTTGGATGCAGGATTTACTGGTAATGAAGAATCGGTAATGACATATAATCCTTTCGGATTAATTATTGAAATAAACATGAGTAATGATGTACATACAATTGATACGATTATGGATTATCAACCCAATCGTTATAAGTTATACGGATGTCATAATTTCTATCCGCATGATTATTCAGGTTTAGGATTGGATTTCTTTATTTCGTGTTCAAATCGTTTTAAAAAGTATGGTTTACAAACTGCTGCATTTATTACAAGTCAAAATGAGAATACATTTGGTTCTTGGCCAGTTACCCAAGGTTTACCAACATTAGAAATGCATCGTCATTTACCAATGGATGTGCAGGTCAAACATTTAATTGCGTTGGATTGTGTGGATGACTTTATTATCTCAAACTGTTATCCAACCAAAGAAGAATTGGATAAGGTCGCAACTTTGGATTTGTCCTTAGTTACATTTGATATAGACTTAGTGGATAATGTGGGAGAAATTGAACAAAAAATATTATTTGAAGAATTACACTTTAACCGAGGGGATCAAAATGAAAATATGATTCGTTCCACTCAATCCCGTGTTAAATTTAAAGGCCATCATTTCGCATTATTTAATGCGCCAGAAACAATTCACAGAGGTGATGTAATTATTGAAAGCAGTGAATATGGTCATTATGCTGGTGAATTGCAAATTGCGTTGCATGATATGAAAAATAGTGGCATGAGTAATGTTGTAGGCTATATTAAAAAAGAAGAATTATTCTTATTAGATAGCATAAAACCTTGGCAAAAATTTAGAATCCGAAAGGCTTAGTTATGGATTATTTTATTGGCATTGATGGTGGGGGAACTAAAACAGCATTTACGTTATACAATGAATTAGGTAATACCTTAAACCATATAGTTTTACCCAGTTGTCATGTATTGCAAACAAGTGATCAACAAGCCATTGAAATATTGAAACAAGGTGTATTTTCTTTATTGCCTGATGACGTAAATTATGATCATGTCTATATTGGTTGCGGATTAGCTGGTTATGGTAATGATGCATCATTGCGTAATATGATTGAATATCGCATTGAAAATAGTTTTAATGGAATGCATTATGCAATTGCCAATGATGCTCAAATTGGGTTAATGGGTGCATTGGATGGCAAGGAAGGTATATTCATTATTGCTGGTACTGGATCAATGGGGTTAAGTTATCAAAATTATCAATTTAAACGTGTTGGTGGTTGGGGATATACGCTTGGGGATGAAGGCAGTGCTTATTGGTTAGCGAAACAATTGTTGCAAGAATATACCATGCAAGTGGATGGAAGAAAGCCGCGAACAACATTGGTCGATAGCGTTAAAAAAAACTGCGATTTAAGCGATGACTATGATATTATTTCCTATGTAAATACGAAATTGCATAATAAACGGGATGAAGTCGCTTTTCTTGCGCCTTTAGTATTTCAATTAGCACAAAATCACGATGAAGCAGCGTTGCAAATTTATGCTAACCTTGCGCATGAATTGTCGTTATTAATTAATACACTTGCACGCGATTTTAAAGGTACGGTTAATGTGAGTTATACCGGTGGGGTTTGGAAAGGCCTATCCTTTATCGTTCCGTATTTAACATTAAATAAGAATGTTAAGTTATGCGAACCATTGCATGATCCATGTTATGGCGCTTACTTAATTGCGAAACAAATAAGGGATAGTAAAGTATGAGTTGTATATTTAAGATTAAAGAAGCGTTTGGCTCGTTTACCCAAAAAGAAAAAGTTATTGCGCAATATATATTGGAACATCGTAATGAAGCAATTGAAAAAAGTGCTCAAGAATTGGGCGAGGTTACCAATACCAGTGCAGCTGCTTGGATTCGTTTTTCACAAAAGTTAGGTTTTAAGGGATTGACCTCATTAAAAGTTGATTTGGCAAAAAACTTAGATGAAGAAGATGAATTATTTAATGTGGTTATTGAAAAGCAAGACACATTAAATGTCATGGTAAAAAAGATTCAAGCAATGAGTGTTCAACAATTAGAAGGTACTTACAAATTACTCAATGTGACTTCATTGCAGCAAGCCATTGAATGGATGGGTGATGCTCGTCGTATCTATCTGGCTGGTGTGGGCGGATCTGGTATTGTTTGTTTGGATTTAATGCATAAATTGACGCGAATTGATAAAAATGTAATTTTTTATGAGGATGTGCATATTTTAGCATCTCGGATTGCGCATATAAATAAAGATGATGTTTTAATTGCATTAAGTTATACCGGAGAAACACCAATTGTTAATGATTTAGTTGCCTATGCGAAAAATGCCGGGGCTAAAATTATTGCCATTACGCAATATAATATTAAATCTACTTTGGCATCGTTAGCAGATATTGCTTTATATGTACCAGTGGTGGAAAAAGAACTACGGCTAGGTGCTATTTCTTCGCGTAACTCAGCGTTAACGTTAACGGATTTATTGTATTATGGGTTAAGTAAAGCCCATTATGATCAAACGAAAAATGATTTAATCAAAACGCGTCAACTTATTCAATTATTAAATAGTTAGTAGGAGTTTATGTTAGCAGTCGGTCTAATGTCTGGGACTAGTTTGGATGGTATCGATGCTGTTTTATGTGATATATGTGGTAGTGGAAATACTACCCGTATAAAACAGCTTGAATTCACCACCTTACCTTTATCCAGTGAAATCAAAGAAAAAATTAAAAGATGTTGTAATAACCAAGCTACGGTTGCTCAAGTATGTAGTTTAAATTTTGAATTGGGGGAATTATTTGCTAAAGCAGTACAGTCCGTATGTAAACAATATGGTGTTAAAACCACGCAATTGGGATTTATCGCTTCCCATGGGCAAACAATTTACCATATTCCGCGTAAAACAAGCGATTATGCAGCTTCAACGCTTCAAATTGGTGAAAGTGCAGTCATTGCACAACGTTGTGGTTGCCCCTGCATTGCCAATTTTCGTGTTAAAGATATAGCTGCAGGTGGTGAAGGTGCACCTTTGGTGCCGTTTAGTGAATATATTTTATATTCTAAAAAAGATGAAGCAGTGGCATTACAAAATATTGGTGGTATTGGCAATGTAACAGTTTTACCAGCTAATGGTAGCATTGATGATGTATTTGCTTTTGATACAGGTCCTGGGAATATGGTGATTGATGAAGCAATGCAATGTTTATTTAATTTAGCTTACGATGATAATGGAACTATTGCATCTAAAGGTAAGTTAATTGAACCATTAATGGAACAATTAAAAAAAGATCCCTATCTTAGTTTAGTACCACCTAAAACTACCGGTAGAGAAGTTTATGGTAGTAACTATACGCATCAATTACTTAACCAATATAACACGTGTAATCCGGAAGATATAATCGCCACACTCACGTGGTTTACTGCGTATTCTATTGCAGAAAACTATCGTCGCTTTATATTGGATAAGCATGATGTAAAAAAAGTAATTCTTGGCGGTGGTGGGGCTCATAACGCATCTCTACGTTACTTTTTAGCCAATGAATTACCAGGTATTGCAGTATTAACCCAAGAAGATTTAGGTTATTCTTCGGATGCCAAAGAAGCCATTGCCTTTGTTATTTTAGGTAATGAAACAATGCATCACCAATTTTCTAATGTACCAAAAGCAACAGGTGCTAAACAAAAAGTAATTCTTGGTAATGTTACCTATCCTAATTAAAGGAGACATGCCATTTTATGATATATGGATAAAAATCCCACTGTTTTTGATAACAATGAAGTTATTCAAAACAGTGGGATTTTAAATGAATCAATTATTAAAACGAATTATATTTTCTGGATGATAGATTTGGGGAAGACTGTTAGGATCATTTAAATAATCAACGAACCATTGTGTGGTATCTTCCTTAAATGCTTCGATTGGTTCACCCTCGTTATACCATCCAGGATTTTCCCAAACATAATAAGTTACACCATCACTACCAACAAAAGATGCGATTGCAGTTTCTGGGGTATCGTCTGGAAACCAATGATATTCAGGATAAGCTTCGATTAACGGAACATCTCCATAACAGTATCCAATCCAATCTTGTTCACACATTGGCTCAAAATCATCGGCAGTGCAAGCGCTTATTGTTCTTACAATCCCAAAGTTGCCAACTTTATGCTCATCGGTGTTCCATTCATTAACAATAAATGAAAGCTCTTCGGGTAACTCTTTTGCAACTTTGATTTCAAATAATCCACCGACGGAAACATTTTCGTATTGTTCCGCATCTTGTCCTACATCTGGATTTTTAGTAACAGTAACTTTTTCTGTAGGTGTTGGTGATACACTTTGTTCAGGTATAAATGTTGGAACAGTAGAAGGTACAGGTTGTTCAGTTACAGTTGGTTGAGAAGTTGTTGTACCTGTAGAATTACAACCCACTAATAATAGTAGGCTGCTGATAGTACAATACAATTTAATAGAACTTTTGTTATACATGAATTTATCTCCTGAATTGTTATTAATAATTGTATTCTATGTTGTTTTTGTTTTTGTAAAGAATTTGGTAGTTAAGTTTTGGAAATTTAAAAATGTGTAAAACAGGTTTATAGGCGTAATGTTAATACTGTCCTTGTTTAAGAATGATTAGTTTTTCAATAGGTATGATTGCGCTTACATTTTTGTTGAATTATGGAAATCCACTTTTTTATCAGATTACTGTTTGGATGGTGTTGATAGAAATGAATAAAAAAGGTAAACTAAATGTGGTTTTGTTAATGCTTGTATATGTGTTAAGGAATGGTTGACACGTTTCTACCCACTGCCGTATTCAGTGGACTACAAGTACTATTATCTTTAATAGTGGTTGAATCGTAATATACAAGTAATCCAACAAGGTAGGTAAGAATGAACAATTTGTTGTCAGTTGGAAATCTTAATACTAAAAAAACTGTTTTTAACGCACCTAAATTTTAAGTGCGTTTTTATTTTTGCTTAAAAAAATTAAAAGGAGTATCTAATGATTAGCGAAAAAGACTATTTTTTAACTGGAAAAATTAATGAAGAATGTGGATGTTTTGGCGTTTATAACGTTGAAAATGCAGCATCATTAACTTATTTTGGACTACATGCATTGCAACATCGTGGGCAAGAAGCGTGTGGTATTGCTGCCAGTGATGATACTCGCATTGAGTGTGTTAAAAATAAAGGCTTGATTTCGGAAGTTTTCAATACGGATATTATCAATGCGTTGGGCGGTACGCATGCGATTGGTCATGTGCGTTATTCGACTGCAGGAAGTAATGTCATTGAAAATGTTCAACCCATTATTGTTAGAGCACATCAAGGCGAATTTTGTGTTGTTCATAATGGTCAAATTGTAAATGCACAAGAATTGAAAGTCGAATGTGAAAAGGATGGTTCTATCTTCCAAGGAAGTAGTGACAGTGAAATTATTGCCCATTTAATTCAAAAAGAAGAAGGCACGTTTGTTGAAAAAATCATGAAAGCTTGTCGTAAGTTAGAAGGTGCCTTTGCGTTTATTATTATGACGAAGGATTGTATGTATGCTATTCGTGATAAAAATGGATTAAGACCACTAACCATTGGTAAGGTGGATGATGGTTATTGTATCAGTAGTGAAACGTGTGCGTTTGAAATTGTGAATGCTAAATTTATTCGTGATATTCAACCAGGTGAAGTTATTCGTATTGCGAAGGATGGTGTTAAAACATTCAAATATACCGATGAAGTTCAACATAAAATGTGTGCAATGGAATACATTTACTTTGCACGTCCGGATAGTACAATTGATGGCATTAATGTTCACTCATCCCGTAAAGCTGCAGGCCGTATTTTAGCGCAAAGTGATGATGTGGAAGCTGACTTAGTGATTGGTGTGCCAGATAGTTCATTATCTGCAGCAATTGGTTATTCGGAAGCTTCTGGTTTACCTTATGAATTGGGATTAATTAAAAATCGTTATGTGGGTAGAACATTCATACAACCTACCCAACGGCAAAGAGAACGTGGGGTAAGAATGAAATTAAGTGCCATTAGTGCCATTGTCTCTGGTAAACGTGTGGTGATGATTGATGACTCCATTGTTCGTGGAACAACAAGTAAACGAATTGTGCAACTATTAAAAGAAGCTGGAGCAACTGAAGTGCATGTAAGAATTGCTTCTGCGCCAATTATTAGCCCTTGTTTTTATGGTGTTGACACATCAACTTATGAAGAATTAATTAGTGCGCGTATGGATTTGGAACAATTAAGAGAATTTATTGGTGCCGATACTTTAAAATTTATGAGCATTGAACAAATGGAATTGGCCATGGGTAAAAATTTGTGTGTTTCTTGTTTTACAGGCACATATCCAACGCAATTGTATAGTTATGAAAATAAATTAAGAAAGGATTAATATGATTGATCGTTATTGTCGAAAAGAAATGGCGGCGATTTGGGACGATCAAGCAAAATTTGACATGTATCTAAAAGTAGAACTTTTAGCTTGTCAAGCGTGGTCTGAATTAGGTGAAATTCCTAAAACCGATATGCAATTGTTATGGGATAATGCATCGTTTGAGTTAAATCGAATCTTTGAATTGGAACAAGAAACTCATCATGATGTGGTTGCGTTCACTCGTGCCGTTAGTGAATCGTTGGGTGAAGAAAAGAAATGGATTCATTATGGTCTAACCAGTACCGATGTTGTGGATACCGCATATGGTGCATTGTATCGAAAAGCCAATGATATATTACAAAACGATTTGAATCGTTTTGTATCCGTTTTAAAAAAACAAGCATTAACTTATAAAAATACGCCATGCATGGGAAGAACTCATGGTGTACATGCTGAGATTACCTCTTTTGGGCTGAAGTTTGCGTTATGGTATGACGAAATGCAACGAAATATGCAACGCTTTACATTAGCACGGGAAATGATTGAAGTGGGTAAAATTAGTGGTGCAGTCGGTACATTTGCGAATACACCACCATTTGTTCAAGACTATGTATGTCAACAATTAGGAATACAAAGTGCTAACATTTCCACACAAGTATTGCAACGTGATCGTCATGCATTCTACTTTTCAACCTTAGCGTTAATTGCCACAAGCATCGAAAAAATGGCAACAGAAATACGCCATTTGCAACGTACTGAAGTAAGGGAAGTAGAAGAAAGATTTCGTAAAGGGCAAAAAGGAAGCTCTGCTATGCCACATAAACGTAATCCCATTGGCAGTGAAAATATGTGCGGTTGTGCACGGGTAATGCGGGGATATATGACAAGTGCATTTGAAGATGTCGCATTATGGCATGAACGCGATATTTCACATAGCAGTGTGGAAAGAATTATTGCACCGGACGCAACGGAATTATTGGATTACATGTTAAACCGTTTTACCACAATCATTGAAAACTTAACTGTATTTCCTGAAAATATGATTGCCAATATTTATAAGACGCATGGTGTTATCTTTTCACAACGCTTTATGTTAAAACTTGTGGAAAAAGGATGGTCACGAGAAGCGGCATATGATTGTGTGCAACCTAAAGCCATTCAATCATGGGAAAATAAAATTGATTTTAAAACATTAATGGAAAGTGATCCAAAGGTAAGAGAAACTTTGAGTAGTGATGAAATCGATGATTGTTTTGATTTAAATTATCATTTACGTAATGTCGATACAATATATGAAAGGGTAGGATTGAAAGATGATTAAACCAGTTGTAGGAATTGTAATGGGAAGTAAAAGTGATTTACCGGTTTTAGAAGAAACATTTAAAATTTTGGATGAATTAAATATTCCTTATGAAAAAAATGTATACAGTGCACACCGCACTCCAATGGAAACAATTGAATATACACAAAGTGCTAAAGAAAGAGGCATTAAAGTATTAATTGCTGCAGCTGGAGGTGCGGCACATTTGGCTGGGGTTATTGCTGGGAATACGACGTTACCTGTTATTGGCATTCCCATGCAAACAAGTGCTTTAGGCGGAATGGATTCGTTATTATCCACTGTCCAAATGCCAGCTGGAGTACCTGTGGCAACAGTTGCCATTGGTAAAGCTGGCGCTAAAAACGCTGCTTATTTGGCGGCAAGTATTTTGGCATTAAGTGATGATGATGTTGCGCAAAAAATGGAAGCACATAAAGCGGAAATGCGTCGTGTCGTTTTAGAAGATATGAAGTTGTAGGAAGGAAGCGGTCATGAGTTTAAAAAACGTACGTTTATTTATTGAAAAAAAGCCTGGGTTCCAAACGGAAGCAAATGTATTGTTAAATCAATTGAATGAAAATTTTAAATTAAATGCAACTAGTTTACGTATTTTAAATGTATATGATGTATTTAATGTTAAAGAAGATGTATTACCGAATGCAATTCAAACAATTTTTAGTGAACCAGTAACAGATGATGTTGTGGATTACCCAACAAATGAACACGCTTCAATTATTAATTTGGAAACATTACCAGGACAATATGATCAAAGAGCTGACAGTGCAATGCAATGCATGCGGTTGATTGATCCAAGTAGTAGTTGTGTGATTACGTGTGGGAAAACGATTGTAATCGAACCAAAATTAAGCGAGGACAATTATGTAAAGGTTACAAATTATTTAATTAATCCGATTGAGTCACGTGTAAAAGATATGAGTGTGTTAAAAGTGGATGATAATGTTGATGTAAAACCACTTGAACAATTTAATGATTTTATTGATTTAGATGCGGATGGTATTGCACAATTTGTGGCAAGTCATGGTTTAGCCATGAGTGTTGATGATTGTTTAAGTGTGCAAGCATACTTTAAAAACGAAGAAAAACGTAACCCAAGTGAAACTGAAATTAAAGTATTGGATACATATTGGAGCGATCATTGCCGTCACACAACGTTTGAGACAGCATTGGATTCAATTGAATTCCATACAGATCGTTTCCACGATGAAATTCAACAAGCTTATGAGTTGTATTTACGTTTAAGAAAAGATAATAAGCGCGAAGAAAAGCCAATTACATTAATGGATATGGCAACAATTAATTCCCGTAATTTACGTAATAAGGGATTAAATAATGAGGTTGAAGTATCGGATGAAATTAATGCATGTAGCGTATTTATAGATGTTGATCATAATGGACAAACCGAAAAATGGTTATTAATGTTTAAAAATGAAACACATAACCATCCAACAGAAATTGAACCATTTGGTGGCGCAAGTACATGCATTGGGGGAGCTATTCGTGACCCATTATCTGGCAGAAGTTATGTTTATCAAGCAATGCGTATTACTGGATGTGGCAACACGTTAGCTCCAGTAGAAGATACACTTCAAGGTAAATTACCACAAAGCGTGATAAGTAAAAAAGCTGCATTAGGAAATAGTAGCTATGGTAACCAAATTGGATTACCAACAACTTATGTTGAAGAAATTTTACATGATTCATATACAGCTAAACACTTAGAAGTTGGAGCTGTAGTTGGGGCTGCACCAGTAGAAAATGTAGTACGTAAAAAACCTAGTGAAGGTGATGTAATTGTCTTATTGGGTGGACGTACTGGAAGAGATGGTATCGGTGGTGCCACTGGTTCAAGTAAACAACATAATATGGAAAGTTTAAGCGTTTGTGCCAGTGAAGTACAAAAAGGCAATGCACCTGAAGAACGTAAAATTCAACGTTTATTTAGAAATGGTGCATGTACATCATTAATTAAAAAATGTAATGACTTTGGAGCTGGTGGTGTTTGCGTTGCTATTGGTGAATTGGCGGATGGCTTACGTATTGATTTAGATCAAGTAAGAACAAAATATGCTGGATTGAATGCGACTGAAATTGCTATTAGCGAATCGCAAGAACGTATGGCAGTTGTTGTAAGTCGCGATGATGTGGATGCATTTATCAACTTTGCTACGCAAGAAAACTTAGAAGCTTATCCTGTTGCTACTGTTACCAAAGAACCTCGTTTAGTGATGAGCTATAAAGGGGAAGAAGTGGTTAATATTTCCAGAGCCTTTATTGATACTGCTGGGGTTAGACAACATAACAAGGCAACTGTGGAAACCTTGGAAGGTAAAGAACCTTTTGCCAGTGATTACGATTTAAGTAAAGATGGCATTTTAGCAATGCTTAAAGATAAACAAGTAGCGTGTCAAAAAGGCTTAAAAGAAATGTTTGATGCGTCGATTGGTGCAACAACAGTAATGATGCCATATGGCGGTAAAACCCAAATGACACCAACACAAGCTTCTGTGCAAAAAATCCCAGTAATGGATGGTAAAACGACTACTTGCTCAATTTTATCTTATGGATTTAATCCAAAATGGATGGAATATTCGCCATACTTAGGCGCAATTCATTCAGTTGTTCAATCAATGGCAAAAACAATTGCTGTTGGTGGTGATTATCATCAAATTCATTTCTCATTTCAAGAATATTTCCAACGTTTAGGTAATAATACAAAAGCATGGGGAAAAGTAGTGGAAGCTTTACTTGGAACGATTGCGATACAAGATTATTTTGGTTTAAGTGCTATTGGTGGTAAAGATAGTATGTCTGGAACTTTTAATGACTTAGATGTTGTTCCGACATTAATTAGCTTCGCTTGTAGTGCTGCGAATACAAAAAATATCATTACACCAGAATTAAAAACTGCTGGGAATTGGTTATATTTAATTAAAAATGATGGTAGCTTTGATGCGATTAAACGTCAATTTGATTATGTAAGTGCTAAAATAGCCGATAAATCTATCGTTTCCGCTTACGTTGTTGAAGAAGGTGGAGCATTGGCTGCATTATTTAAAATGAGTTTTGGTAACCAATTTGGCTTTAGTATCAAAGGTTGCGAAAAATGCTTATTAGGTAATGGTCAAGGTTATTTTGTTGTCGAAGCTATTAAAGAACTTGAAGGTGAAGGCGTTAAATTGTTAGGTAATGTAACTGAAGGTGATTACGTAATTAATGACGTTACAATTACAAGTAATGAAGCATTATCTTCTTGGACAAGCTTATTTGATAATTTATACCCTCGTTTAAGCCAAGACAGTAAACAAGAAGTTGAAGCTTGTAACTATAGCGCATCAAAAGTATTTAAAGCAAAAGAAGTTGTGAATGAAGTACACGTTATGATTCCAGTGTTCCCAGGAACAAACTGTGAATATGATATGCGCAGAGCATTCGAGGATGAAGGGGCAATTGGTCATATCGTTGTATTTAAAAATGAAACACAAGAATTATTCAACCAAAGCATTGATGAATTTGTTGAAATGATCAATAAATGTCATATCTTAGCTATTCCTGGTGGATTTAGTAGCGGGGATGAACCAGATGGTAGTGCGAAATTTATTGTTAACGTTTTACAAAATGAAAAGATTAAATCGGCTGTGCATGGTTTATTGGACCGTGATGGATTAATTTTAGGTATTTGTAATGGATTCCAAGCTTTAGTTAAATCAGGTTTATTGCCATACGGTAGAATTCAAACGGTTGATTCGAGTGCACCAACATTATTTAGAAATGATATTTCACGTCATATTTCAACCGTTGTTTCAACTCGTGTGGGTTCAACGAATAGTCCGTGGTTACAAGGATTTGATTGTGGCGATGTGCATAGCATTGCGGTAAGTCATGGTGAAGGTAAATTCGTATGTGACGCGACAATGTTACAAAAGTTAAAAGATAATGGATGTATTGCATTCCAATATTGTGACTTAGTAGGTAATGTGACAAGTGATCCTAGTGTGAACATTAATGGTAGTGTAAATAATATTGAAGGTATCGTAAGTTTTGATGGTCATATCTTAGGTAAGATGGGACATAGTGAACGTTACGTTGAAGATGTATTTAAAAATATTAGTGGCAATAAAAAACAATCCATCTTTGCCAATGGAGTTGCTTACTTTAAGGGGGAAAAATAGTGTCAAATGCATATGCAAATGCGGGTGTTAACTTAGAAGCAGGTTATGAATCCGTAGAACGTATTAAAAAACATGTAAAACGTACCAATCGTTTAGGTATGGTCAGTGATATTGGTAGTTTTGGTGGCTTATTTGATTTAAGTGTCTTAAATATGAAAGAACCAATGTTAGTTTCTGGAACTGATGGTGTGGGTACGAAATTAAAATTAGCTTTCATGATGGATAAACATGACACAATTGGTCAAGATGTTGTGGCAATGTGTGTTAATGACGTTATTGCTCAAGGAGCTCAACCTTTATTCTTTTTAGATTATGTTGCGGTGGGTAAAAATCATCCGCAACAAATTGAAGCAATTGTTAAAGGGGTTGCGGATGGCTGTGTGTTGGC
>Kit_p2__coassemble_1211_pt1 | contig 18477 bp, 12 predicted proteins | sample Kit_p2__metabat2_high_PE_035 | metagenome-assembled genome bin Kit_p2 | reverse complement strand
AAGCTATTATTAAATAATCATGAAGTCGTATTATCAAATATTGTTTATGATAGCGATAATTTAGAATCTTTAGTGTTATCGTATGAAGTTAAATCTTCCATTATTTTAACCAATGAGTGGGTTAAGTATTCGGATATTAATTTCAATAAAGATAGAACATACGAATATACATTAAAGGAATTAATTCCACCAACTTATACAATGGTATCCAATGAAGGTGATTCCATTTATCATAATCAACGGATTATCATTGAACATGATAAATTAAATGATTATTTAAATTTTAATGAAATAGAGGCGGTTTATCCTTGGCAACAATCAATGATACGGGTTGGCGATACAATGAATAAATCATATGAGTTAGTAATTCAAAATGCCATTGACTTATCCATGATTAATCAAGTAAGTATCGATGAAAACAATCAGTTTGTATTGGATGAAATAACGTATATTGTGGATGAAGTCTATTATGTAGAAGTGGATAATCAGAAAGTAATTGAAAAAATCATTTTTCATCCATTAGAAGATAGCAGTATTTCTTATACCGTAGATCAAGATAACACAGTGCCTGCGATCAGAGAAACGATTGAAGTAACTTGGCGGTGTGAAGAAATAAAAGCACCTGAAATTATCGCAAAGTTTGACAATGCAGATGCTTATTTCTTTGAACAATTTCCAATACATAAAGATCGTATAGTTCACTTTATTTCAGACAGTAATCAAAGCCATGATCAAACCTTTATTGATGCCGATACGGATACTAATGGAGTTATAGACATAAATCATGGTCGATATGAAGAAAGAACCTATACACATCCTGTTACTTATCGGGAAATTACCCATGCTTTGCAATTGAGTCCAAATGATTCATTTAGTGTTACCAAAGAAGGCGTATTGCATATTAATGAAATGATTGAAGTAAATGGTATTAATGCCTATGTGAGTGCGTTGCCGATTACTCAAGAGTATTTAACATTAATCTATAGTTTACAAGTGAATGCGCCTTCTTATTTGCAAATTTTACAAGGTAATAACAATGGTTCATCCATCGACATAGAAGGAGATATTTATCAAATCATCGATAATATACAAGAAGAAAATATATTCTCCATTAAAGATGAGCAAGGAGTGATATATCGTTATTGGATAAAAACAATCCATAAAACAAGTCAAGAAAATATTGAAGAAAAGGACTTTAACACGAATACCATTTGTATTGATATACCTAACCCTTGGGGATTAAGTTACGAAAAACTGGTTGAACTACTTAACCAACAAAACATCGATATTATACATGTTAAAGTAGGTGATACACTGAATCTTTCCATAAATAATAGCGAGTATCATATGCTTGTGGTTAATCACGTAGTTAACGGCAATGACTCCAGTGTTACATTACAAGATCAAAATGGTCATTTGGATACATTATATAAACGAGCAAGTGCAGCAAATCCAGTCGTTGATAAATACTTTATTCCTTTAAATAAACCAATTAATTTAAAAGAGTTTTTTAATAGCGATGCGGATACTTTTTATACAATTAAAACACCTTATTTAAACAAGCAATATCAAGCAACGATTCATGATAATGTGATAACCGCTACTAAACTAGGTGTCTTTGAAGTGATTGCAAGTCGTAAAAGTGCCATTAATGATTTATCTTATCTAGCATTTAAAGATCTAAAGGTCAATGATACAAAAATCATTAATGGACAAAGTTATACAGTTAATAATGTGGATGAATCTAAAGTTGAAGTAGTGGATGAAGTAGGAAATCTCCATACCTTATATGCAAAAGCAAAATTAACGTTGGATATATTAACTGAAATTAATAAAACCATTCCATTGTTTATAGGGTCACACTTTACCTATGAAAATAATGCGTATCAAATTCAATCCGTTACATTTGATAATGGAATGATTATTGAAGCAAGTGTTCTTGATTTAAATAAGCAAGAAGAATTGGCCATTAATAAAGACAATGATAGATTAAGCAATTTAACATTACAATCCTATGCGATTTATAATTTTGTTTCTACTAATGAATCGCTTGATGCAATTAAAAAACAGCAATTAATGCCAATCATGCAAGGTGAAAGTGGGAAAGCTTATTTACGTGTTGTTGATGCAAGTCGACACAATTTACCAGTAGTAAATTATCCAGTATTTATTTATGAAGACAGTGAAGGGTTATATCCAGTAAAACGGGCGTATTCCGATCAATGGGGAATGGTTGATGTAACGGAGTTAGAAGAAGGAACCTACTATTGGAATATGCCAAACACGGTATTATTGCAGCCATTTAAAGTAAAAAAAGATGATGGATTACTTGTTGTTAACGATTTAAAATATTCGCGCCAATATATGGCGTGTGAAGTGGGACTACCACAAGGGTATGATTATGATCCAAGCCAGGAAGTATGCTTTAATTTAACTTTGGATGATAACTATGGGTATGTAGAGAATGTGGAAACAATGGACGTATCTGCATTAAATAAACTAAGGCGTTTAAATGCAATGGTTTATAAAGTGGATAGTCAAGAAAATCAAACACTACTTAATGGGGCAGTATTTACCGTAGACGATATTTATGAAGAAGGATTAAATTTATGTGATCAATACAACTGTGAAGGTTTAATGACACCAATGGTTAAAACGCGTAAAAACTTAGGTACTTACATGAGTGGCGGTATATACATTCAAGAGAAACACTATCAATTTATTAATCCATTCACGTATAATCAATTACTTAATGCAATGAATCTACAACAAGTTGATGCCAAAGTAGGTAATATTATCACTATTAATGATGTTGATTATAAAATTGTTAAAGTGTGGTTAAAAGATAGCGACCAACAGACGATTATTGTAACTGATGGGAATAACGAATATACGTGTAGTCAAGATGAAAAGAATCAAATTGTAAATTATGAATATGTTCCTCAAGAAGGTGTCGCTTATCAATTTGCCTATGATCCTCAATTTACACATTCCATGGTAGCAACAACCAATGCGAATGGAGAAATTAAATTTGTGCCAAACATTAAAGATGATTATGGAAATACAATCTATAAAGAAGGGACTTGGTATTATCGTAAAGTTGAATTAAAAGAAACAAAACAAATTATTGATCCAGATAATACAACCATTGAATCATCCAAATGGTTAAGTGATGTGGATGAAAACGGCAAACCCTACTATTATGTAATTAATAAAGAAATAAGTGCAGTGTATCCAACAAAATCGCAAATATTACGGCAAGGAATGATTCAATTGGATAATGTACTTTATGGACATGATTTATTAATGTGTGAAACTCAATCCCCATGGGGTTATTTAAGGGATGATGTTTGTGCAGTGTTTGTACCAAAGACTGAATATACGTTAACGAATGTGAATCATTACCGATCCAATTCACGGATTATTAAATGGCGAAAGGTTAAAAAAGGTTATCGTACAGTATTGAGACGTCGATTACGTTACCGTCAATTGGGTGAATTTTCACCCATTAGTGATAGTGCTTTAGATTGGTATAATCCATCGTATTTATACGATTTAGCAAACTATAAAGGAGAGTTAGGATGAAACGAATGAGTATTTTATTAATATTGCTCGTGTATGGTGCAATGCCCATAAGAGCTCAACCGAAGGATATGCATAATAATGATAATTATTGTCGTTATGATAGTCAGTGTGAAGCTGGCTATTTTTGTTATCAAAATCAATGCACACATTTATTACCAACCATGACACCAATTGTAAGCGAAGTTCCTATTCAACCAATCGAAACGAGCATTACAGATTTTACAATCTATGAGCAACACTTGATAAACAATGCCAACAATGATGACAGTGGTGCAAAGGTGAATGAAAGTGAATCCGTAGATGTTGAAGAAGTGCGCGAAATGGATGAATGTGGCAATGTCTATGATTTGGATGGAAATTTATTATGGGGGAGTGGTGAATGTAATCTTGATTCAACAAGTGGCAGTGAAACTAAAGTTTATGCAGTAAGTAATCCGAAAGAAACGATGGAAGATAAACAAGTGCCAACAACTGCTCCAATAATTACACCTTCCTTAGATGATTTATCAATTAATTCATCCACACAAATGCCTGAAGCAAACGAACTTTCAGACATTAATAATAAAGAACAAGGTCTTAAATATCTTGTGATTGGTGTTGGTTGTTTATTGATTATTGCAACGATTGGCTATAGTGCTTATGTTACCATTCAAAGTAAAAAGAAAAAGACATTTTAGAAAATGGGTTAAAGTAACATTTGTTATTTTACTCATTTTTTTTGGTTTTGCTTTAGCTTATTTGAATAAACCAATTAGTTCATCTGAAAACTTAACACAACGGATTGAGAAAGAAAACATCTCGAAAGCAAGTATCTTTGAAGAAGATATTATCCCTTATTCATTGGAAGAGTATATGGATATCAATCCGTATGTGTTTGGGTTGCTTTCATTTAATGATCAAGGCATTCTGCGGAATATTCCAATAGTTGAATCCAAAAATAAACAATGGGGTGATTATTGGATGACTCATAATGTATTTTTTGAAGATGATACGCTAGGGTGCGCTTTTTTGGATGAACAAACACCATTGAATTCAAGCAATAATTTACGCATCAATGGGCATGCATCTTATGCAAATAATCGAATGTTTACATTTTTAAAGCAATATCTCGACAGCGATTATTTTAATATACATGCAACCTTTATATTGGAAGAATTATTCGCAAAATCAACATATGAAATAATCTTTATGGCCCGTTATGATGTGGAATCTGACTCATTGGTAAGTGCCAATTGGTTGCAAGCAAATCTAAGTAAAACTGATGTAGAAAAAATGATGGAAGCAGATAAAGACGCTATTATTCAGATAAGAGAACTTGGTTTAACAGAACAGGAAAAATATATAACATTAGTCAGTTGTGATATGCAACATAAAAACTATCGTTATGTTGTATTTGCACACGAAATTGAAAGGATTTTGAAATGAAAAACAAAACAAATAACACGCATTGCGTGATTGCTAAAGGTAAAGAAAATAATATTGTTATTACATTGGAAGGATATGTTTCTAAAACACGTCTTGTGACATTGCGTGAGGTTGATAATAGTGAAGGCAAAACAACCGTTATTGCCAATGCAAGTGTTAATATTGTCAATCAAAATTATGCCATCGACTATTTATTAAAAACGTTAGCGGTGGATGAATCTGCTATCTATACAAGTCGAAGTGATGAAGATACCTATCATACATTAAAAGTAACGGGGTTTAATGCCATTGCGCAGCGAATGGATAAAATTATGAAGGCCGGAAATAGAGTGGTTATTGTGGGTAATGCTTCAGTAAATCAATGGCAAAGTAATGATGGTGTTGATCATCAAGAAGTTGGAATTACAATTCAAGATTTTTGGGTTACCCATTTTGCTAACTAGAAATAAAAATTAATGTGCAAAAATATTAACTCGTGATACAATACAGTCAAATCTTAGATGTAGATTATCTAAGCTTAAAGTTATTAGAGAGAATACGTTTTGGTGCAAGTATTTAATGGAAAGCTTAGTGGACACTACGGAGATGAAAATTTGAATGCAGTAGAATTTTCCGGGTAACGCCGTTATCGAATTGAGTGCATGTTTAAATAGTTAACATGAACTAAGGTGGTACCGCGGTAATTAATAAACGTCCTTGGAAGTTTTTCCAAGGACGTTTTTAAGTAGAAGGAGGAGTTATGGGAAAAAAATTACAAGCTGCACGAGGCACTGTTGATATTTTTGGAAAAGAAGCACGTTGTTGGCAACAAATTGAAGACGTATTTAAAGAATTTTGTTACCTTTACAACTATCAAGAAATGAAAACGCCAATCTTTGAAGATACTGCAGTGTTTAAACGTGAAAATGATTCCAGTGATGTTGTGAATAAAGAAATGTATACATTTTCAATTAATAACAAGGATTCATTGACATTAAGACCAGAAGGAACTGCAGGCGTTGTACGTTCGTATGTGCAACATAAATTGTTTGCAAATGGAGAATTAAGCAATAAGTTCTATTATTTTGGACCGATGTTTCGTTATGAACGTCCGCAAAAAGGGCGTCAACGGCAGTTTTATCAGTTTGGGATAGAAAACTTCAGTGAAAAATCCCCTTACGTGGATGCTGAAGTATTAGCGTTTGGTTATTCCATTTTAAAAGCATTGGGATTATCGCAAATTAAAGTATTGATCAATACATTAGGGGATGCGCAATCAAGAGAAAATTACCGTCAAGCATTGAAGGAATACTTTGAACCGTATTTACCAGAATTATGTGGTGATTGCCAACGTCGCTATGAACAAAACGTATTACGTTTATTGGATTGTAAAGTAGATCATGAACATGAGTGCATGAAAAATCCACCACGTATTGAAGATTCGTTAACACCTGAAAGCAAAGCTTATTTCCTAGAAGTTAAAAATGCATTGGATGCTTTAGGGATTCCTTATGAAGTGGATCAACGGTTAGTTAGAGGATTGGATTATTACACCGATACTGTATTTGAAGTTGTTTCTACTAATCCTGAATCGGGCGCACAATCGACGGTATTTGGTGGCGGCCGTTATGATAATTTGGTTGAATATTTTGATGGACCTAGTCAAAGTGGTATTGGTTTTGCCATGGGGATGGAGCGTTTAATGATTTTATGTGAAGCTGAAGGTGTTTTTGACAGTGATGCGGATGCAATGGATGCTTATGTTATTAGTTTAGGTAATGTTAAACAAGAAGCACTGCAAGTTGCTTCGATGCTAAGAGCTAATGGATATCGTTGTGAAGTAAATTATGCAAATCGCAGCATGAAATCACAATTTAAATCTTGCGAACGTTTAAACGCAAAATACATTGTCATTTTAGGTGAAGATGAAGTTAAAAATCACAGTGTTAACGTAAAAAATACACAAATTAATGAACAAGTAAATGTCGATATTAATGCATTGGTTCAAAAAATTGATGCATGGGAAGGAGTAGAAAGTCATCATCATGAGTAAACGTTTTTATCGAAGTCATAACTGTGGTCAATTGCGCAAAGTAAATGCTGGTGAAACAGTGAGTTTGATCGGTTGGGTGAGTAAACGCCGTAATTTAGGTTCGTTGGTATTTATCGATTTAAGAGATCGGGAAGGAATTACCCAAATTACCTTTGATGATCAACATGCAGATTTAATAAAAGATGTTCGTAATGAGTATATTTTAAAGGTAAGTGGAACAGTACAAGTAAAAGATGTTCCAAATCCTAAACTTGTCACTGGAGAAATCGAAGTATTAGTAGATTCGGTCGAAATTATTAATAGTGCTAAAACAACACCAATCATTATTAGTGATGATACAGATGCGTTAGAAGATACACGTTTAAAATATCGTTATTTGGACTTAAGACGTCCTTATTTACAAAATATTTTAAAATTAAGAAATCAAGTAACAATTACGGCGCGTAATTACTTAAATGATCGAGGCTTTTTAGAAATTGAAACACCGATTTTAAGTAAATCCACCCCTGAAGGTGCACGTGATTACTTAGTTCCTTCACGTTTGAGCCATGGGGAATTTTATGCATTACCGCAATCTCCACAAATTTATAACCAATTGTGCATGATTGCAGGTTTGGATAAATATTTCCAAATTGCACGTTGTTTCCGTGATGAAGATTTACGGGCCGACCGCCAACCAGAATTTGACCAAATAGATATTGAAATGAGTTTTGTAGAAGAAGAAGATATTTACGATTTGGTTGAAGGCTTAATGCGTTCAATATTTAAGAGTACGATAAATGTAGATTTAACTGAAAAATTCAGACAAATTCATTGGAAGGATGCAATGGAAACGTACGGTTCTGATAAACCAGATTTACGTTTTGACTTACCGTTGTCAGATGTGAGTGACGTATTTGCAAATACGGAATTTGCTATCTTTAAAAATGTATTAAGTGAAAGTGGACGTGTTGTTGCATTAAAAGTTACTAATGGTAATAACTTGTTTTCGCGAAAAGCTATTGATGCATTAACAGAAACTGTTAAAATCTTCGGTGCCAAAGCACTTGCTTATTTAAAAATAGATGATTCAATATCTGGAAGCATTGCTAAAGTAGTTACAACAGAAGAAGTGGATGCTTTAAAAAATAAATTAAATGCGAATAATGGGGATATAGTTTTCTTTGTTGCAGATAAATACAGTACTGCATTTACAAGTATGGGAGCATTGCGTAGTAAATTAGGACACCAATTGAATTTAATTGATGAAAACAAATATGAATTTGCTTGGATTACTAACTTCCCTATGTTTGAATATGATGAAAATGATCATCGATATGTGGCTGCACATCACCCATTTACGTCACCAAATTTGGAAGATGTGGATAAACTGTTCACTGATCCAGCGAATTGTTATTCTCGCGCATATGATTTGGTATTAAATGGTTATGAATTGTTAAGTGGTTCAATTCGGATTCATGATCAAGATTTGCAAGAAAAGGTATTTGAAGCGATTGGCATGAGCAAAGAACAAGCACAAGCTAAGTTTGGTTTCTTCTTGGATGCTTTCCAATATGGAACACCTCCACATGGAGGTGTGGGTATCGGCCTAGAACGTTTAGTTATGTTGTTGGCAAAAACGGACAATATCCGTGATGTTGTGGCTTTCCCTAAAACAGCAAGTGCAACGTGTTTGATGAGTGATGCACCAAATACGGTTGATCCAAAACAATTGGAAGATTTAGGTATTGAAATCAGTTCCAAGTAGTTTCAAAAAATTGTAAATTGATCAATAATTTAATGCTTTTTATCTTGACAAAAATTATTAGAGAAAAGGCGTTGCCAAGCGGATTTAATTTTGTATAATGAAATTGCCAAGGGGCTGCACTATTTCCGACATTTTGATATACGGGAATTCTGATTATCTTGTGGTGTGTTGAAAGCTAGCTACGTCGTTAGAATCCTAATCCACAAATAAGAATACCCACCTGGACTAACCCGGGGATATATCATCGCTTCTTGGCTTTTTTGTTGGTAAAGTAAAGATTAATGACAATTTGGTAAAAATCGTTTATGATTGTTGTTATAAGTTTTAAGGAGATATTTATATGGGCAATGTATTAGGCTACTCCATTGGGAGTTTAATCGTTGGTTTAATTGTCGGTGGTTTGTTAGGTTATTACTTCACACGTAAAAACTTTGAAAAACAATTAAAAGAAAATCCGCCAGTCAACGAAAAAATGATTCGTGCGATGTTTATGCAAATGGGTCGTAAACCTAGTGAAGCACAAATTCGTGCCGTCTTAAAATCAATGGGACAAGATATTGATAACAAAGACAATAAAAAAGAAAAAGCTAAAAAATAAGGGGATTCCCCTTATTTTTTGTATACTAGTTATATGAAGTTAAAGATTAAACGATTAATTTTGATTTTGATAGTTTTGATAATTGGTGTGCTAAGTTCTGTTGTGGGAGCATTGGGTGTACAAGGTTATCAAGTTTATAAAGATAAGATTGCTCAAAAGCCAATTGATGTTACTTTTAATGAAGTATTTAATAGTGAAGATTATGTTGAGTATGATCAATTACCATTAAATTATATTAATGCAGTGATATCGGTTGAAGACCATCGTTTCTTTTATCGTAATGGAATTGATGTGATTGCGGTGGGTAAGGCGTTATTTGAAAATATAGTTAAAGGTGAAGTAGTACGTGGTGGTTCCACCATTACCCAGCAGGTGGCAAAAAATCTATATTTTGATATGAGTCAAGTGATGTCTCGAAAAGTTGCTGAAATATTTTTTGTAAATGATATTGAATCAAAATATACTAAAGAGCAAATTTTTGCTGTGTATGTTTCCGTTATTTATTTTGGCGACGGAAATTATGGCGTTATTGATGCGGCTAAAAATTATTTAAATAAATCAGTGGAAGATTTAAATTTGTGTGAAAGTGCGTTATTGGCCGGGCTGCCGCAGTCTCCAAGTGTTTATCAACTATCAAACAATAGTGAATATACTTATCAACGCTACTTACAAGTGTTGGCTGCGATGGTAAAATATCAACATATTGATCAAAGTGATTATGATTATTGTCGTGTGAATTACCCAATCGGAGAATATTAATGAAACAAATAATGGATGAAATGAGCGTAAAAAGAGCGCTAGTAAGAATGAGTCATCAAATACTGGAAGCCAATCAAGGAAGTGATAATCTCGTACTTGTTGGAATTGAAACACGTGGAAAAGATTTATCTAAGATATTACATGACAATATCTTAATGATTGAAGGTGTAGATGTACCTTGTTATTCTTTAAATATTTCTGCCTATAGGGATGATGAAAAGAAAACGGATATAAAGATTTCACCAATTGATATTAAAGGAAAAACAGTGGTTTTAGTGGATGATGTTTTATTTACTGGACGAACTATTCGTGCTGCATTGGATGCCTTGATTGATCAAGGTAGACCAGATTGTGTTAAATTGGCTGTTTTGATAGATCGAGGACATCGCCAATTACCGATTCGAGCGGATGTGGTAGGTAAAAATGTACCAACCAGTTTAGATGAATCGGTTCTTGTCAAATTACAAAGTGTGGATGGTTCAACCGGGGTTTATATTCAATAAAAAGGGTTCAGTTTTGAACTCTTTTTAAATGCCATCAATCAAATTTATGAGTGAAAACTAATTTCTATTAAAAGAAACCGTGAAAAAGAAAAAAATTGGGCTATAATGAAACCATTAAAGGAGAATTTTTAAAAATGAGTGAAACTAAAAAAGTATTTCAGTCGATGGATGGTAATACTGCTGCCGCACATTGTGCCTATGCATTTACTGAAGTCGCTGCAATTTACCCAATTACACCAAGTTCACCAATGGCTGAGGTTGTTGATACTTGGTCTACTGCTGGACGTAAAAACGTTTTCGATTCAACAGTAAAAGTAATTGAAATGCAATCTGAAGGTGGTGCAGCGGGTGCTGTCCATGGGGCATTGCAAGGCGGAGCTTTAGCAACTACATTTACTGCTTCGCAAGGTTTATTGTTAATGATTCCTAATTTATACAAAATGCAAGGGGAATTATTACCTGGTGTTTTACACGTCGCTGCTCGTTCTTTGGCATCTCGTTCATTAAATATCTTTGGTGATCACCAAGACGTTTATGCTTGCCGTCAAACAGGTGTTCCAATGTTGGCAAGCCATTCTGTTCAAGAAGTTATGGATTTAGCTGGTGTTGCACACTTAGCTGCAATTGAAGCAAGTGTTCCATTTATTCACTTCTTTGATGGATTTAGAACAAGTCATGAAATCCAAAAAGTAGAAGTTATGGACTATGATTTCTTAAAATCATTAGTAAATCAAGAAGCAGTTAAAGCTTTCAAAGAAAGAGCCTTAAATCCACATAGCAATCCAAAAGTTCGTGGTGGTAATGAAAACGATGATATCTTCTTTACTGGTAAAGAAGCACAAAATAGTCATTATGATAAGGTTGTGGATATCGTAGCTAAATATATGGATGCTATCAGTGCACATACTGGTCGTAAATATGCACCATTTGTATATTATGGTGATCCAGAAGCTACACGCGTAATCATTGCAATGGGTTCTGTTACACAAACAATTGAAGAAGTTGTGGATACAATGAATGCAAACGGAGAAAAAGTGGGTGTTATTAAAGTTCATTTATATCGTCCATTCTCTGTTAAACACTTATTATCTGTATTGCCTGCAACTGCTAAAAAAATTGCTGTATTGGATCGTAGTAAAGAAGTTGGTTCTAGAGAACCATTATTCTTAGATGTTGTCAATGCATTAAGACATCATAAAGATGTTACAGTTATTGGTGGACGTTATGGTTTAGGCTCTCATAATACAAATCCTGGACAAATTAAAGGTGTTTATGATGAATTAGCTAAAGACGAACCAAAAGAAGAATTCACTATTGGTATCGTGGATGATGTAACAAACTTAAGCTTAGCTGAAGATAAAGCATTCAAGTTAAATTCTGATTACACAAGTTGCTTATTCTATGGCTTAGGTAGTGATGGTACAGTTTCTGCAAATAAGAGTGCAATCAAAATTATCGGTGATAATACAGATAACTATGCACAAGGTTACTTTGCATATGACTCTAAAAAAGCTGGTGGTACTACACGTAGCCACTTAAGATTTGGACCTAGCCCAATTCGTTCAACATATTATATTAACCAAGCAGACTTTATTTCATGTTCTTTGGATAAATACATTTTAAGTTATGATATGTTATCTGACTTAAAAGATGGCGGAACTTTCTTATTAAATACTACATTTGATAGCGAAGAAATCGTTAAACGTATGCCAAATCGTATGAAAAAACAATTGGCTGAAAAACATGCGAAATTCTATATCATCAACGCAACTGAAATTGCGGCAAATATTGGTATGGGACGTCGTACAAATACCATTTTACAATCTGCTTTCTTTAAATTAAATGAAGGTATTATGCCTTATGAAAAAGCTTTGGGATTAATGAAAGCTAGTGCGAAGAAAGCCTATGGTAAAAAAGGTGACGAAGTTGTTCAATTAAACTATAAAGCAATCGATAGTGGTGCTGATGGTTTGGTTGAAGTAGCAGTTGACCCAGCATGGGCAAACTTAGAAGTTAAAGAAGTAAAAAGCGAAAAACATGATTACTTCAATGACCATGTAATGGCAATCAATAACTTACACGGTTATGATTTACCAGTTTCACATTTCATGAATGAAGAAATATTAGATGGTTCAATTTTAGAAAACGTTGCATATAAAGAAAAACGTACGATTGCAACTGAAGTTCCTACATGGAATCCAGATAACTGTATCCAATGTGGCTTCTGTTCTTATGTATGTCCACATGCTACTATCCGTACATTCTTATTAACGGATGAAGAAATTGCTAATGCGCCAGTTAAAGATTTCAAAACTAGCAAAGCATTGGGTGGACCTAATGTTGCTGAATTGAAATATCGTGTTCAAGCGAGCCCTGCAAACTGTGTTGGTTGTGGATTATGTGTTAGCGAATGTCCGGGTAAGGGTGGCAATAAAGCATTAACAATGACAGATGTTAATGTTGCTTTAGCTGAAGAACCATTGGCAGATTACTTATTCAATGAAACGGAATACAAATCTAACGTGTTCCCTGCAACTACAGTTAAAGGTTCTCAATTCTTGAAACCTTACTTTGAAGTACCAGGTGCATGTCCTGGATGTGGAGAAACACCATATTACCGTTTAGTTTCTCAATTATTCGGTAAAGATATGATGATTGCCAATGCAACAGGATGTTCAATGATTTATTCTTCTGCAACACCAAGTACACCATTTGTTACTGATAAAGATGGTAATGGTCCAACTTGGGCTAACTCTTTATTCGAAGATAATGCTGAATATGGATTTGGTATGGGTATTGCGCAAAACTTCAAACAAGCTCGTATTTTCTCCATTATGGAAAACAATATGGATAGTGTTGAAGAAAGCTTAAAGGCATTGTTTACTCAATACTTAGCAGCTAAAGAAGATCGTGAAGTTCAACGTACATTAAAACCTCAAATTGTTGAAGCGGTTAAAGCTAGCAGCAATGAAGCTGTTAAGGAATTATTGGATTACGAAAGAGATCTAGTAAGTAAGAGTGTTTGGATCGTTGGTGGCGACGGATGGGCATATGATATCGGATACGGTGGATTAGACCATGTATTGGCAAACGATTTGAATGTTAATATCTTAGTATTGGATACAGAAGTTTATTCAAATACAGGTGGACAATCTAGTAAATCTAGCCAATCTGCAAGTATTGCTAAATTCGCTGCCGGTGGTAAACCAACTGCTAAGAAAGACTTAGGTATGATGGCAATTGCTTATGGTCATGTTTATGTAGCAAGTATTTGTATGGGTGCTGATAAGAACCAAACATTAAAAGCTTTAAAAGAAGCTGAAAGCTATAATGGACCAAGTTTGATCATTGCTTACTCACCATGTGCTGAACACGGTATCAAAGGTGGATTAGGTAACCATCAAAAAGTTGAAAAAGAAGCGGTTGAATGTGGTTACACTTACTTGTATCGTTATGATCCAAGAAAAGCGGATGCGCCATTAACAATCGATAGCAAAGCACCAGACTACAGTAAATTCGAAGCATTCTTAATGCGTGAAAACCGTTATGCACAATTGGTTAAATTAAAAGGCCAAGAAGCTGCGGAAGCTGCATTTGAAAAAACAATTAACGATGCTAAGAAACGTTACGAAAACTTGTTAGCCTTAGCAGAACGTCAAACAAAAGAATAGTTTTTAAAAATTCTACGAAAAGGTAATTTAGAAAGTTTCACTCTAAATTACCTTTTTTCATTATTTTTTACATACTTCTTACAAGTTTCTTATTTTTCTTGGAAAATCAAAAATTCTTTCTTGTATATTTGGTAAAATATAGCTTGTAAATTGGAGGATTTTATGGGCGAAGAGAAAAAAGATTATCTAAGTTCTTTAATAGATGACGATGAGACAACATTGGAATCTTTTCAAGAAGAAAAAGTAGAACATATTGAAAAGCCAAAACGACATATTAAAAAAAGTGTATGGGTAACATTGGCTATACTTTTAGTTGTGGCTTTAGGAGCAATCTATTGGTTCTTCTTAGCACCAAAAATTGAAATGCCTAACTTTGTTGGTAAAAAAGTAGGCGATGTGAGTGCGTGGGTAAGCCAATACGAAATTGAAAAGAGTAAAGTGGCGATGACTGAAGAATATTCCTTAGAATATGACAAAGATGTCATTATCAGTCAAAGCGTGGATGAAGGAAAGAAAATTAAAAAATCCACACCATTAAATTTTGTTGTTTCTAAAGGTGCAGATCCAGATGAGTCAATTGAAGTACCAGATTTGGAAAGTATGAGTGAAGATGAAATTCGTACTTGGATTTCTGATAATAAATTATCAAAAACCAAAGTAAACCAACAATATAGTTCTACGGTTGAAAAAGGGGTTGTGATTAGTGTAGATTTTTCAAAAAGTGATCGTGAAAACTTTACTCGCGCTTCTTCATTGATAATCAATGTTTCAAGAGGACCTGAACCCGCTGGAACGGTTAGTGTGCAAGATTTTGTGAATAAAACGTATAGTGAAGTTGAGGCTTGGGCTAAACAAAAAAAGGTTGAAGTAGAAAAGGTTGAAGCTTTCTCTGATTCAATTGTGGCAGGAAATGTTATTTCTCAATCAATCGCTTCTGGTGAATTATTAAAAGCCGATGAAAAATTAACAGTAACTGTTTCTAAAGGTAAAGGTGTCACAATTCCTAATCTAGTTGGTTATGATAAAGTGATGTTAGAAACATGGACTGCAGAAGCAAGTAAAGCAAGCATTAGCATTGTTAAACGTGAGGTTTACAATGAAGCAGCAGAAGGCAGTGTAGTTGGCCAAGACGTTAAGGCAGGGACGCAATTAGGCAATGGAGATGTACTTGTGTTAACTGTTAGTAAGTATTTACCTATCTTAAATGAAACATCTTCAAATCAATATATTGGTCATGATTATGTTGAAATACAGCGATGGGCCGATAAAGTTAATGGTGCCGGTGCTGATATTCAAACCGGTGAATATGCAGGTATGATTGAATACAAACACTCTGAGTTACCTGAAGGTCAAATCATAGATTATTGGTGTACTGCTATTGATGGTACTGAATTACCTCACGGCTGCGATCGGCCATTGCCATTAAATGCTCGTATTGGTTTAGTGGTTTCTAAAGGCCCTGAAGAAAAAGCAGAACCAACTCCAGAAAGTAAACCAACTACTGCAAATGCTAATTTTAACTATATTAAAACTGCGGAAGATTTAGTTTCTTGGGGTTCTATGAACGGTGTTGAATTTAAAGTAATGACTGAAGCTGTTCCAAATGGTAGAGCTGATGGAGATTTCGATATTTTAAATTCTAATTTCGAGCGAGTATTTATGAAAGGGGAAAAAGAGGAATTTGAATTTAATGTCGGTTCCACTTATGTAATTAAAAATTATGTTACGGAACAGACTCCATCCGATGATACTGGGAAGACTGAAGGTAACTAATAGAAGGAGGTAATATGAATTATTTACAAAGAGCGTTAAAGAATGTGACGCGTAAGAAAACTAAGTCATTGTTATTATTGTTAACTTTCTTCTTAATTGGTAACTTTGTAATTATTGGTATTGGTATTTCAACTGCAGCTGAGCAAGCGAAGGTGTTAACTCGTCAAAGCATGCGTGCAGTTGTGGAGTATCAAATTGATTATGAAGCAATTAATGAATTGACAAATTCAATGAGTGAAAGCGAATTGGAAGAATGGGAAAAAAATGAAGGTAGAAATATATATCAAATTAAGCCTGAAGAATACAATTCATTCTTAAGTGATGATCGTGTAGCTACTTATAATTGTTCAAATTATTCAACATTATATTTAGGAATTGAACCAGTTAAATTAGGTAATAAGGCTGAAGAAAGTAATAATGATAATAGCGCAACAATTTTACGTGAAGGTGAAGAAATCGAATATGAATATAAACAACCAAACTTTAAATTAGTAACGAACCGTACACCAAATATGATTGAATTGTACGAAGGTACATGGACAATCACTGAAGGTCGTTTCTATACACAAGAAGAAATTGATAATGCTTCCCCAGTTTGTGTAATTAATGATCAAGTTGCTGCTTTAAATGGTTTAAGTGTTGGGGATACATTAACAATTGACTATACTAATGATTATTCCTATATGGCTTCCGAAGGCTTTGATTTATCATCATTACCGTTAAAGCAAGATTTTGAAATAATAGGTTTATATTCAACAGTTGAAACTGTTGATCAATCGGATGAACGTTTCGAATGGATGAGTACATGGGAATCTCCATTTAATAAGATATTAATGCCAATTACTTCGTATTCAGCATCTCAATTAGATTTGCAAGTGGCAATGTGGGATTTTTATAAACAACAATATCCGGATGACCCATATTGGCAAGACCCTGCTAATGCTCCAACTGTTGAAAGCATGGAATATGTTAGTTCAATTATTTTCTTGTTAAAAGACCCATTGGATGTGGATGGATTTGTTGCGGATTATCAAGATAAACTAACTGATAATTATCGTATGTTTAATGCAAATAATGATACGTTTAAACAAATGGCACGACCTTTGGATAGTATAGGTATGTATGCTAATGTAATTGTAGCAATTGTTGTTGTTAATGCCATCGTAATCATTACCTTAGTTACTGCATTGACTTTAAAAACTAGAGAATATGAAATCGGAGTATTGTTGTCCATTGGTGCAAGTAAATTAAAGGTAGTAATGCAAATGTTTGCTGAATTAATTTTAGTTGCTTTAGTTGGATTTACATTATCGGTAGTTTCAGGGAGTATGATTGCTTCTAAAGCGGGCGAAATGTTGTTGAACTATCAAGTTGCAGTGGATGATGAATATGCCAGTGAACAAGATAATATCATCTATTATGGTGGGGATTCTTATTTCACTGAAGTTAAACAATCCGATTTATTGGAAAACTATAGTGTGACCATTAGCCCAATTATTATCGGGGAAATTTATGTGGCAGGTATTGGTATCGTATTATTATCTATCTTAGTTCCTAGTATGATGATCATGCGTTTCAATCCGAAGAAGATTTTAACTTCAAGTTTGTAGAAAGGTAGGTTTTGATGAGTACTCTTTTAAAATTAGATAATCTATCCTATTCCTATGTGGATGGACAATCCAAACGTACCATTTTAAATGATTTATCTTATGAATTTGAAAGTGGTAAATTCTATACAATTTTAGGACATTCTGGTTCAGGTAAAACAACATTGTTATCCATTATGGCTGGATTAGATTCGGCTGAAAAAGGTAGCATGTATTATGAAGATACAAAGATTGAAGGAAAGGAAATGCACAATTATCGTCGCAATAAAGTGGGCATCGTATTCCAACAATACAATTTGATCAATTACCTGACACCAATTGAAAATGTTGAAGTGGCAATGAGTGAAACAGATAATAAGTTGCCAAAGGATCACGCAAAATTATCTGCTAAATTATTGCAACAATTTGGTATCGTTTCTTCCAAGGCAAAACGTTTAGTTACCCAATTATCTGGGGGAGAACAACAACGGGTTGCTATAGCACGGGCATTAGCAAAGAATGTTGATTTGATTTTGGCGGATGAACCGACAGGTAACTTGGATACCGCAACAGAAAATGAAATCATTAAGATCTTCCGTGATTTAACTGAAAATTATGGAAAAACGGTTATTGTGGTCACCCACTCTGTGGCAGTATCTAAATTATCTGACCATCGTGTTTTCTTAAAAAATGGAAAGTTGCACGATGTTGATGATGTGATTTCATCCGAAATTGATGAATCAGTATAATTTTTGATTTAAAATCTTGAAAGCTTAGAAATTCTTTCAAGATTTTTTT
>Kit_p2__coassemble_1193_pt1 | contig 18770 bp, 18 predicted proteins | sample Kit_p2__metabat2_high_PE_035 | metagenome-assembled genome bin Kit_p2 | reverse complement strand
ATCATTTCTAATGTATTTTTATCCATTTCTGTCTATTAGTGTATGAATTTTATAATTAAAAAAAATAATTGTGTATATTTTAAAGTTAGATAGTATACAAATAATTACATTTAGAATATTTTATCAGAGTTGACTTGTTGGTTAAGCTTGCTATAATACGAACCATGAAATTAATTAGAACACTGAAGGTTACACCACAAGAATTTTTTGATTATGTTGAAATGACTTTATCACACCAAGGTATTTACTCATCGCCTTCTTTTACCAAAGATGAAATTAAAACTGGTTTGAAGTACACTATCATTGATGAATCACAATTGAAAACATCAGTAACACTTTTAAAATATCATCCATATGATATTTATCAAAGCAAAGTTACCAATGTTAATGATACTGTTATACTGACTTATCAAATTCAGCAAATAAATGATGGCATACAAGTCATTTTTGAACAATCAATAGATTCCTTTAACAATATAAAACCAAATAGCCTAAATGCTAAATTTCAAGAAACGTTTTATTTGGGTAGAATGAGCGATCAATTATTTAAAATCGAAAAAGATATTATTGCAATTCGTAATGGTGAATCTATTGAAAATACAAGTAAAAGAAAAAGTTTATTTAATAAATAAAGCAGCCTAAAGGCTGCTTTAAATTTGTAATATAATACTTAATAAAGTTGCAATTTCGTAGTCATCGATAATAATTTTAAAAGATTTTTCAATTGGACGAATCGTTTTGCGAATAATTGTTGCATCATTATGATAACTATCCAATAATTTCAATACTTTTGAATCTACTTGCAGATCTTTTTTTAATAACTGGCGATCAATTAATGCTGCCAGATGCATAAACAATCCCATTTGAACATCATTATCCAAGCCATACATTAAACTAAATGAATCCACTATATCTGGTAATACTTCTTTTATTTTAACAATTGAAGCAACTTGTAATGATGTTTGTAAATATGTGTAAACTTTCTTATAGTCACATACATTTCCACTGGTTGGTTCAAAATTTAAAATTCGATCAATTTCATCACTGCTATTTTCAAATATTTTTTCAATACTTATAAAAGGAATACCGAATAGTTTGGGGTCATATGTTCCAACAAATGCATGGATATTCCCAGTTTTCTTTAATATAAGTACTTCTTTAATTAATTGATCACGGTTACTTATTGACAATGATACCGTTTTATAACCAAGTTTAGAATATAAATCAATATATGTTTTTAAATGTTGTGCTCCACCTTCACCGGTATGGCACAACGTAATTATAATATTGTTACGTTGATTATCATTTTGAACCACAGAAAAAATTTCTTTAACAGCCATATGAAATACATCATCAATGTTTGTATTCATTGCACATTTACGCGCGATATCAATACCAATTAGGGTGATAGGTAATGCTATATAACGCAATTTAACATTAACAGATTCACTAATAGTATCTAACATTGTTGCAATACTACCCATATCGTAAATAACCAATACCCCCGCTCCTTGGTCTATGGAAAGAATTAGTGACTTGATTTCTTCTAAGGCTAAACTTGTTGAACTACTTAATTCCATATCATAACTGTAAGCATTATGGGCGTGTGTTAAAGCATTGGTTACTTCAGCTAAATTTTTAGCAACTCCACTTCCATGCATTATATATAGTAATACAGGATTTTTATTGTTTTGATGGCCCTCTACGATAAATAAAGTTAGTAATGCAATTTCGCCATTGTCTAACGTTAAATCCAGTTTTTCTTTTAAATATCCCGAAAACTGAGAACATATAGCAAATTCTTGTGGATAATTTTTAATTGTTTCAGCTAACTGTTTATTATTAATTCGATTCGGATTATTAGTACCTCGAAATAATGCATTTAAATGCAAACATATACCATAAAACGCAGCGCTTGATATGGGACGATTTAATTGTTCAACGATTTCATCTTTCATTTTCAATACACTATCAATAATTCTATTATCTACAATTTTAGATAATTGAGAAAGATTTAAGGAATCACCATGATTTATTTTAAAAAATGATAATCAACTTTTAACTTGTTTATTAATAACATCCACAGTGCTATGAACGCTAATTCCGCGTTGAATTAAATCGTCATATTGCGATTGTAATTTAGCATATATATTAACTACATTTTGTTGCTGTATTCGTTGGTACCCTTTCGTTTTATCATAATAGATATACTCTTCATCTCCAAGTAATTGATCAATAGACTCCGAATTGTCACGATAATTTACTAAGGCTTGTTGCAATGAGTGCTTTAAATCATCTTTAACGACATAAATAGATGCATTGATATCATCCATTACACGAACATATGCATTAGCACAAGCACCTTTAATAACGTAATACAATTCTTTTACGTTATTGGGAAATTCAGCCAACAATAAAGTTTGCATACACACTTTATTTACGGTAATATTTCGGTCAGCGCTACTTGCCTCAATCGAAAAAAAATGATGAATTAGCTCTAGTCTTTCTTCTAAACTACGGTTTGCTAACGTTGGTAATTCAATAATAAAAGGTAATTTCTGCACTAACTGAGTCGATGCGTTAACTGGAACAGAGACAACTAAAAAGACGTCTCGATAATCTACTTCTTTCCCGAGATGATTGTCATGAATATAACCCGTTTCAATATAATCGTTAATAACAGCTTTTTGTGTACCATCCAATTGATCATAATTATCAATAAACAATAAACCATCTTTAGCCTGTTCGAATAAGCTCTCTGTAGTTTCATTGCCAAAAATGACGCTATTTAATTGGTCAATATTTTTACTATAATGGCGTGCATTACATTTTATAAATTTACCATTTGGTTTAATCACACCGCTTTGTTGCCCGTAGGCGTAAATTAATTGTGCAAAGTAAGAAGTGCCACAACCAAATTCATTACGTAGTAATATTTTTTTATGAACTTCTGGGTATAATATTGCTGCCTTAGTTAGTGCAATAGCGTTACGTAATGAACCTTTTGCACCAACTACTAAGTCAAAGACTTTTTCAGCACTTACTTCATCACTTTCATTATTTGGTAAATAAAGAACTGGGCGAGTTAGCGTTTTAGTTAATTTGTTTTCTTTAACCAATTCATTTAATATCGCTGAAACATTAGTTCGTTGCATACTCAATAAATTCGCAATATCACTGGTTGAAATACCCTTGGGAAAATGTAGTGCACTTTCTTTTTGAATTAACTCATAAATTTGTTCTTTAACAGTTTTCATAATGTCCCCTGGTATATTTTTAATAACTCATAAACAAGTCAATTTAATATACCAAATCCTTTCTATTAATCTTTTTAACTGTGATTGATAACGTGTATGTACCTTTATACTATTAAGTAAGTGATGTGGATTTGTAGTTATTTTATACCTTGATCACTTCAGAAAGGAACTTATCCTACCTTATTCCCTTCGCAATATAACACTATTGTATCAAAAGTGTATAAAATTTATACACTAGACTAGATAATTTTAAACTTCATCAAGTTAGATTACAGATTGATTGGATATCGGTTACAATAAAACAAGAAATACAAAGGAGTGTTTAATTATGTTAGGAAATTTTGTTTATCATAATCCAACAAGTTTAGTGTTTGGTGAAGATTCCATGAGCCATTTGAGTGACTATTTAAAAGACAAAGGAAATACCATTGCATTTGTTTATGGTGGAGGTTCCATAAAACGCAATGGTATTTATGATCAAGTTATTACTGTATTAAATCAATTAAATAAAACTATTGTGGAAGTCTGTGGAGTAATGCCTAATCCTACCTTAGCTAAATTAAATGAAGGTGTAAAAATCTGTCGTGATAACAAGGTAGATTATATTCTAGCTGTGGGTGGCGGTTCTGTTATTGATTATGCCAAAGCATTAGGCGCCAGTGTATATTGCGACGAAGATCCTTGGCAACGTTATTATGTAGAAAATAAAGATTGTGTGGATAAGTATGTACCATTGGGATGTGTCTTAACGATGGTAGGTACTGGTTCGGAAATGAATGGTGGTGCTGTTATTACCAATGAAGATACCAAAGAAAAGAAAGGACATGTTTTTGAATCGTTTCTTTATCCGCAATTTGCTATATTAAATCCACTATTCACCCTAACTTTACCACATTATCAAATGGTAGCAGGCATCTATGATATTTTCAGTCATATTTGTGAACAATATTTTAGTGATGAAGACGATAATACTTCCGATTATATTGCTGAAGGATTAATGCGCTCATTGATTCATTCTTCTCGCATCGCAAATAAGAATCCCAATGATTATCAAGCACGAAGTAATATTATGTGGACAGCGACATGGGCATTAAACACATTGATTCAATGTGGAAAAACCACAGACTGGTTAGTGCATTCATTAGGGCAAGCAGTGGGTGGCTTTACCGATGCTACTCATGGTATGACATTATCTGCAATTACCCTTCCTTACTATAAACTCATTCTTCCATTTGGATTAGCTAAATTCAAGCGCTTTGCCATTAATGTATGGGATGTTGATCCAAGTGGTAAAGATGATACAACCATTGCATTACTTGGCTTAGAACGATTGGAAGATTGGATGAATGAATTAGGTTTAGTAATGACAATTAAAGAATTGGGTGTAAATGAATCGATGATTGAACCAATGAGCAAACATGTGGCACACGATGGTGGTTATAAAGAATTAACTGACCAAGAAGTCATTAATATCTTTAAAGAGAGTATGAGCTATCAAAAGCGAAAGGATTAACCTTTCGTTTTATTTTTTTAATCATTATAATTGTCATCCAATCTAAATAAGGTTATGATATCAAGCGTATTTTTAAAAGAAGGTAGTTAAATGAAAATTAGTAATGATATATATTATGTCGGTGTCAATGATTATGACATTACTCTATTTGAAGGTCAATATCCGGTTAAAAATGGCATGTGCTATAACTCTTATGTCATTATGGATGAAAAGATTGCCATTATGGATTCAGTGGATCGAATGGGAAAAGATTCCTGGTTAAATCAAATCAATGATGTATTAAACGGTCAACAACCTACCTATTTAATTGTCCAACATATGGAACCTGACCATAGTGCTAATATAATGGAATTATTAAAAATTTACCCAGAAACAATTGTTGTAGGTAATATTCAAACATTTAATATGATGCAACAATTCTTTCATACGACAATAACCAATAAATTAGTAGTCAAAGATGGGGATGAATTAACACTTGGTAAACATACATTAAAGTTCTTATTTGCCCCAATGGTTCATTGGCCTGAGGTCATGATGAGTTACGATACTTGTGATAAAGTATTATTCTCCGCTGATGGTTTTGGTAAGTTTGGTATCTATGATGCAGATGAACCATGGGAAGATGAAGCTAGACGCTATTATATCGGTATTTGTGGCAAATATGGTATGCAAGTCAGTAACTTATTAAAGAAAGCTAGTAATTATGAAATTAATGCCATTGCTCCGCTACATGGACCAGTACTGTCAGAAAACTTAGCTCACTATATTAAACTTTATTTAACTTGGGCCAATTATGAAGTGGAAACACCAGGGACAGTGATTGCTTACAGTTCAGTTTATGGGAATACCAAACAAGCTGCACTGTACTTAGCTGAACAATTGCGTAAAGTTTGCGAAAATGATGTTATTACGTATGATCTAAACACTGCGGACATATCCGAGGTAACTGCGGATGCTTTCCGTTATTCTAACTTAGTATTGGCTTCCATTACTTATAATGCAACAGTATTTCCTAGCATGAAACAATTCATTGATCACCTAACAGAACGTAACTATCAAAAACGTAATATTGCATTGATTGAAAATGGTTCATGGGCTCCATTAGCAAATAAAGTTATGAAAGATATGTTTGCTAATAGTAAAAACATTAATATCTTGGGTGAAGTATCTTTTAAATCTTCTTTAACCAGTGGAGATGAATTTACATTAGCACAACTTGCTGCAAATATTGTAAATGAATAAAAAAGGTAGTTACGAAATAATTTAATTCGTAGCTACCTTTTTTAAATATTTATTTTTTTGTTTTAACGAATAAAGTTTGTAAAACTACCGCTTATTTTTTCCGGGATGCCATATTCTTTCTTTGCTAAATCAATCGCTTTTAACATAAATACCATATTAATCGCTAAGTTTTTCATTGTTTGCAATCCTTCTTCGTCTTGATTTGCTTCACCTACTTTACGACCATAGACCCCATTCCAATATGAGCTCGATACTAATGGCATTCCTGAAATAGTAAAGTACTTATTTAATTGATCGAAGGTTGTTTCAATCCCACCTCTTCGCGCTATGGCAATGGAAGCCCCTACTTTAAATCGTTTATCAAAATTTGTACTATAAAATAAACGATCCAATAATGAAATTAAAGTGCCATTCGCACTGGCATAATAAACAGGTGAAGCCACAATCACACCGTCTGCTTTTTCAAATAGTTTAGCTAATTCATTTACACAATCATCGATTGCACATTTACCTAATTTATAGCAAGCTCCACAAGCACGACAGCCAGGAATATCCTTTCCTATGACATCGAATTCAATCACTTCAATATTATTATCAATTAATATTTGTTTTACTGTATCCAATGCAATTGATGTATTGCTTCCCACTCTTGGTGATCCATTGATCATTAAAACATTCATGTTAAATTCCTTCTTTCTTACATTAATTATAATGTTATCAAATAAGTATAAAAAGAAACCCATATAATTGAGTTTCTTTCGTTTATATTAATGAATTTCGTTGCTAATTACTTCAGCAGCTTGGTAACCAAAAGCTAACGCTTGGTCAAAACCATTACCGTATGTTTTACCATCTTTTTCTTCAATACTACCCGCAACATCACCCGCAGCATATAACCCATTAATGACATTACCTTCCGTATCGATAACATGTGTATCAACATCGGTTACTAATCCACCAGTTGTTAAATAAGGTGTAGGAATAACATGAGTTACCCAAATACCATCACGCGTTTCAATGTATGGACAGTTTTTACGTCCAAATTCATTGACTTCACCACTTAAGGCAAATTCATTGTTTTTGGATATAGTTTCCACCAAATTCGGTAAATTTAATGCTTTGGCAGCTTCTTCTACCGTGTCATAGTGTTTTGTTGCTTCTCTTTCGAAGATAGATTTATAAGAGAATCCGTACGCATCATAATCAACTGTTGATTGCATAGCTTCATCATCGTAAATGTAATAGAACGTCTTACCATTCGTTTCATCCATCATTGCATTGCTTAACACCGTGTGATTACTTTTCGTAATATTTCCAAATTCATCCCCATTAATATTAACCATAATACCTGGCGTAGATTGGTGCATAAATGCTAATTCATAGTTTGAACCATATTCTGACATAAACATACCTAGAAAACGTCCCATGCATTCAATGTCCGCTCCAATTTCTTGCGCCATTAAAATACCATCACCCGTTGATCCAGGTGTACAATTCAATGTCATACCTGCATATTCTGGATAATATTGATCTACCATTTCTTGGTTCGCACCAAAACCACCCGTACATAATAAGACAGCCTTTGCACTTGCATTATATGTGGTACCATCTTCACTTTTTGCAATAATACCCGTAACTGTATTATTTTCATCCGTAACCAATTGCGTAACTGGTGTTGCATAATGCACATCCGCACCAAGTTTTTCCATGCGTTGCGCTAAAGACATTGCCGCATAACCAGCACCACCTTGATAACATCCAGGTGCTAAATAAGGTGTAATACCATAGCTTAGGCCACCTTCAAAATAACCATACGAAGCAAAGCCAACACCAATTTCATCTAACCAGTCAACAACTTTACCCGCTTGTTGCAACATTACCTTTTGATAAGGTTGTTCACCATTGAAACGATCATATTCTGGATTTAACATTGCCTGGAATACAGGTAAAATTAATTCCATATTCCAACTTGCGCTTTCTTTTTCAGCGCCTAAAGCATATTTAGCGACTGACTCAGAATAAGAATTCATAATTCCTGAATAAGTAGTCGGCATACTACCGCCAGGAATATCCATTTTTTCAAAAACACCGACATTTAAGCCTTTTTCAGCTAAGCGCGTTGCTGCAACTAACCCAGCATTTCCTGCACCGACAACAATAACATCGTAGTTGACGTCTTGCGTTGATTCAACAACTTCTTTTTCAACTGGAATTGAAAAGGATGCAACATCGCCACCAGCTAAACTAATCGCTTCTTTTACAGCTTGTTTAATGGCATTGGTAGTAACGGTAGCCCCAGATACCCCATCAACTTCAACACTTTGCGCTTCTAAAATTTGCGCAGGTACTCTTGCTGCTGCAAAGTTACCGATCCCCATTGTTTCTTCATGAGCAGTTGTCGTGCATTTAACGATGGCTCCATCTTTAAATTGAGTGGTTACATGCACCCAATCCTCATGCCCCATTGCTTTCGTTGTCCATTTCCCATCAGCAACTTTTTTATCGCTAACTTCTTCACTTTCACCTTTAGCTTGACTTAATGCATTATTATAGGCATTAATTACTGCTTCAGAAGTAATGGTTGCACCTGAAACAACTTCCAATTCTTTACCATCATTAATGGATTGTGTTATTGTTTCAATTGCCTTTCCGCCCAATTCTGGCGTTTCTTTTTCACCAATGATTTCAACAGTTTCAATCTTTTTATCACTAACAGTTAATGTGACAGTGATATTTCCACCAAAACCTTTGTTTGTTGCTGTATATGTTCCTGCAGTATAGTTAGCAGAAGAATTTCCATTGCCACATGCAGATAATAACAACAAGGAAGATAAAACAGTGCTTAGTTTCTTTTTCATGTGTATAACCCCTTTCATACTTACATGAAAGAGTATAAATTATCATGTTAATTGATAAACAAGTGCTGTATTAACGTTTTTTTAATGGTATTATCAGTTCAATAATGTTCACTTTATTCCTTTGATCATCCAAATATGAAGTGATTAAGCGAGTGTATGGGTCTGAATGTAAACAATAATCACTATATTTCACAAGTGCTTGATTAACAAAACCCTCAAGCTGCTTGATACTCATTTCATTATTATAGGTACTTAAAATCGATACCCCCTCACATGCTTGTAATATCTGGGTATGATCATCAATTTCATCGATAAGAGCAATGAAGTTGTTATAAGTAGTTAATAAACCAAAATTCACATTTGCAAACCGACTATTTATAAAATTAAATTTCACACTCGAAAATGTAAAAAATAAATTCGAATACCATTTCGCAACTAAATTCTCATTTTCTTTTAATAATTCTTTAATTGATTCAACATTACCTAAATTAAATCGTACCATTTTAGGAATATTTACCCATCTCATTTCATTAGGATGCAATAAAAAACGATTTAATTTCATAATATCGACTTCGAGTTGATGCGCTTGGTAATTTAAATGTCGTAATTGATCATTAATTTGCACTTTTTGCTCAATTAATTTATCAATAATTTTATTTGCCGATACTTGTGTGTAAGTATAATCACTTTCCTTTAGACGAAACCCAGAATTTCGGTTTTTAATAATTGTTCCCAAAATTTGAAAACTAAACTCATCGAATTGACGGTAACCGTTTGTGTCGCGTTGACATGGTAAAATGCCCATTTCAACATAGGAATGAATGGATTGTGGTGATATATTAAAAATCTTAGCAAGCTGACCTACTGTAAATTTCATTGGATAAAGTATATCAATTATTTCATTATCTTACATTATAAAATCAACAAACACACTATGATGCTATAATAATTTAAATAGTAATTACGTATCGACTAACAAAACTAGTCGATATCTATGAAAAGGAGATCAGCTATGAAAAAACTATTAATCGGTGGATTAAGCTTGTTACTATTAACGGCTTGTTCGCCCAAAAGCACTGCTAAGTATACTGACTTAAGCGCTAATGAACAATACAAAGTAGCCATGGAAACATTTAAAAAAGTATCGAGCTATACTGCCAGTGTTAATGTGGATATGATTATGCGCTATGATGGTGAAGAAATGTCCATTCCTACCGTTATGGATATAAAAGCCAACAATGCCCAAGATATTAATGCAATGGAAATGGAAATCCATCAAACAATTGAAGGCATGGATCAAACAATGTATTTAAAAGATGGCTACATTTATATTTCGTTAATGGGACAAAACATGAAAATGGCAGTAGCTAACGAACAAATCGAAGAACTTACCAAAAATGCTCAAGTCCAAGAATATGATGAAAATATGATGAACAATCTCAGCAGTGAAGTTAAAGATGATTTAGTTTACATTAATTTTGAAATGAACGATGCTTACCTTAATGATTTATTAGCCCAATTCATGAGTGTTGACGAGTTAGCTGAAGATGTTACTGTAACGATACATTCATCCAAAGGGACATTAATTACCGATATTAATGGTAATATTGTGCAAAACATTATGGATATTGATATGGAAACTACTACCGACGGAATGACTATTGGTTTGGTTATGAAAACGGATATGACTTATAGTGATTTAAATAAAACAACCATTAGTTTCCCAGAAGATTTGGATTCTTACGTGTTAACCGAAGAATAAAAAAATAATAAGGCGATACTCAGAATTTTTGAATACCGCCTTTTATTATTTTTTATTTTCGATAACTTTTACACTGCAATTCACAATTATTCATTTACTTAATCACCAAATTTTTGTATAAAACCAATTAAATCAATTTGAAAAATTGAAGTTACATATGTAATCAATAATTAATTGAGGTGAATTGGCGTGTCTAAGTAATGTAAAGAATTGGGGCGCATTTAATAAGTCCACTAATTGAGCCATCGCTTTTAAGTGTTTATTACGATCGGTTGCAGCAAGTGAAAAAATATAAGATACAGGATCATTGGTTTTGGCATGAAATTGTACTGGGGTATTCAATACAGTAAGTCCTATAGCAGCTTTATTAACCCCTGCTTCAACCTTTGTGTGACTTAAAGCAACGCCAGGCATAATCACAATATATGGGCCGTTTAATTGCACAGCACGAATCGTATCATCAACATAATTTTGTGTAATACATTCATCATCCAATAAAGGTTGATAGCCAAGTTTTATCGCATCTTGCCAATTGGAAGCATTTTGATGCAATTGTATATAGTCTTGTTTTAATAAATCCAATAAATTAAATTCATCACTATGACCTACAGGATCAGGCGCTTCCAAAGTGGCAAAGTAACTTAATAAATCACTGTAAAGTGATTCCTTATATTTAATATCGGCATACTTTTCGATTATTGCCATAATATCATTTACATTGGCTTGTTTACTTTCTGTATTATCCCCTAATTGAGTATAAACTTCCTTATAAACTTGATAGCGTTCCGTTAAATTCATTATCGGTGATACTATTACTGTAGGTACATTAACATTTGGTAATTGAATCAAACTGGTTGTAAAGATAATATCAACAGACTTCATTAAACTCGCCACGCGACTGGATTCTATCGGTGGTAAAAAGTGCAACTCAGGAAACATTGAACTTAATTCATTAAAAAGAATCGCACTACTACCTATGCCATTACTGCATACGACTAGAGCCGTCTTTTGATTTTGCACTTTTTTATCCGCTTTATCTAAGTAGATAACAGCAAAATGCATTGTTAAATAAGCAATTTCATCTTCAGGTAACGGCTGATCAAAAGTTATTTGAAAAGGTTTCATAGTTTCTGCAACAAGATGATACAACTCTCCAAATTCTTCTTTAATGCGTTGCGTTAATGGATTAAAAATAGGCAACCTAAAAATTAAACGATAATAGGCTGGACGAAAATGTGAATACAATTGTTTAAATATTTCTTCCCCACTTTTATACCGTTGACCACTTAAATACATAAATCGTTCCATGATTTTACCTACCAAGTCAGCAATGAATAAACAATCTTTAGTGGGTTCATTCACGTCACCAAACGATATTCCTAAAATCCAAGAACTAATGTAATTGATTTCACACTGTGTTATCTTTTGATTATCTTTATAATTACGAATCAATTCTAATGTAAACTCATATTCCTTCATACTCTCCAATGCATCCATATCCAATGGAAAGTTGATTGCATTTAGCGTATCTCCGGAAACGATTCGTTTTTTTAAGAAGATAAAGATATAGATGAATTCATTTAACCGATCTTCAACAAAACGAATTTTATGTTTGTCGGCCAACTCACTTATAACTAAACGTGAATATTCAAATATATCCAAATGCATGTACTCTATAAATTCATCAAATACCCTGGCATTATGCTGTTCGCTCAATGAGTAGATAACAAAAGCCATCATCACTTTACGAATATCCATTTCATCGCCTTTAAGGTAATAACCAACTTGGCGATTATTTTCGATGCTGACATGATACTCTTCTAAATATTGACCTAATTCTTTTAAATCAGCCAATATTGAACTGCGTGATACATTCAAACCAACCATAAAATCGGTTAATGCCAAGTATTCGGGATGAATAAACATCATTAAGTATAAATAGATTAACCGCTCTTTTTTAGACATAATGTAATTTTCAGCACTGAGTTGTTCGTTAATTAACTGTATAAAAAAATTACGACTATCATTATGTAATACCAATTGTTTATTTTTACCTGAAGTAATGGTCATTTCTGGATAATCGTTATCATTCAATATTTGATTAATTTTATCAATACGATACACCAATTGACGATGTGTTATGCTTAAATTATGCTCAATTTCCATTAAAGGAATCATATTTTTATTACTGATAATGCGTATGATTTCTAAAAGTTCGCGGTCCATAGAGTTTTCCCTTCAATTAGATATGCCCTAAAAAGGATTGGTATAATCCAACCCTTATATTTTACATTGATTTACGTGTGTCATCGATAATCGTTCGAATATCTTTGGCATTTTTTGCAATTTCATCTCGACTACCCTTTGTTAATAGACCACCAAATCCACAACAATCCACACCTTTTTTAATATAATCACTGAGATTATTTAAATTAATACCTCCACTTGCTAATATCGGCATATATGGAATTGGTGTTTTAAATACTGATACCAATTTAGCGCCATAAAAGTCAGAAATTGGAAATGCCTTTATAAAAGCTGCTCCATATTCTAATCCTTGAACTGCTTCAGTAATACTAGTGCATCCAGGCGCATAAGGAATTTGATAACGGTTGCATAATGTAGCCACTTCTTTACTTAAATTTGGTGCAATAACAAATTGTGCCCCATTAAGAATCGCCATACGTGCCGTTTCACTATCCAATACAGTTCCTGCACCAACAATCAATTCATCTTTAAAGTGATGCCTTAATGCAGCAATAACTTCCCCCGCATTAGGTAATGTATAGGATATTTCCAATACATTAATTCCACCATCTAAACAGCCTTGGGCTATTTCAATGCCACGTTCTATTGTTTCTACACGCACAATTGCCATTGCTCCACATTCGGCAATTTTATGAGTAATTTCTATCTTTTGCATAAGTTCTCCTGATTATTTATCAATAATTTCGACATAATGATGTATCAGTTTGCATGCATTAATAAAGTCATTGCTATATTTATCCAATAACGTATGATTGAACCAAGCAGTAATTGTCACATACACAAAGTGCGATGGATGGGATACAGTTGGGGATTCAACAAATAGTTTTAAATACCGTTTGTTCCGCCATAATTGGACTTTTTTAATGTCTTTTGTTTCAATTGATTCATAGGTTTTGTCTGCAAGGTAAAGCTCGATAGATTTGTTAGTTATCCTAACCAATGGACGTGATGAGGTACTCATGGTTAGATAACGAATCAGTTGCTTAATAACAAGCCACAATACAGTAATAGCAATTAATGCTGGGATTACTTTTAAACTACTGACAAAAACTAAGCTCAAAAGTAAGCTGATTACACTCAATATTAAATAGACAATACTCATGCATATGCTTCGAATTCGATCTGGTTTAATCACACATTCATTCATAAATACTACCCTAAATGATAATAAGCAAGCATCTCTTTAATTCTTACATCATCTGCTTCACTTAGTTTTTGTACTGGTTTACGTGCTGGTCCAACCGGTGCAATATGTGCTAATTCACAAGCACGTTTCATAACCACCGGAACTGTACCAAGCTTTAATACTCCGCGTAATACGTCAATATCTTTTTGTAATCTTGCAGCTTTATCAGTTTCATTATTGCGTAATGCTTTATCTAAATTTACTAATGTTTCAGTAATTACATTACTTGTTCCTGCCACTGCGCCACTGGCACCAAGTTCATAAGCTGCACTAATTTTAGAGTCGGAACCTACTAATAATCTAAAGTCTTTATTTTTTGCAATATTCGCGTACCCAATTAAATTATCCATATCGCCAGAACTATCTTTGATTGCTTTAATATTTTCAATATCTGCTAAACGATTAACTAATTCTATGCTTAATGGGCAACCTGTGGCTTTTGGTATATTGTAGAGAATGATTGGAATATTCACAGATTCAGCGACTTCTTTGTAATGATGGTATAAATCATTATCACTTGGTTTTAAGAAATAAGGCGTAATAACACTTAATGCATCTGCTCCTAATTTTTCCATTGTTTGACTTAAGCGAATTGTTTCACCAGTTGAACAACACCCCGTACCAACATATACAGGAACACGATGATTTACGATTTCAATAACTTTTTTAGCAAATTCAATCTTCTCTGCTTCATCAATGACATGAAATTCACCATTGCTTCCAAGAATGAAAATGCCTTGAACTCCTTTATCAATTAAATAATCTATTAATTGTTTGGTTGCCTCATAATTAATTGTTTGATTCTGATCATCGTAAAACGGTGTAACAATTGGGGTTATAATACCTTCAAATAATTTCATTCCATTACCTCTTATTTTCTAAAATACTTTTACCTAAACTTCCACCTGGATGCCATTTAACATATTGGTCGGGTGTTAATTTCTTTTCATTTTGTAAAAGAATACTTAAACTTTGTAACATCAAGATTTCAACAATAATGGAAACTCGCGGAGGTTTATTCATACTATCTCCTTCTTGTTGTACTCCGGCAATTAATGCTACATCACCATTTAACGCAAGCCAACTATTTTCATTTCGTGTGACAGATATAATCTTTGCTCCATTATTTTTTAAGGTTGTGACTGTTGCCTTTAATTCACTCGTTTCACCAGAATTACTAATCGCAATGACAATATCTCCTGCTAGTACTTGACCACTAGATCCATGAACTGCTTCAGTTCCATGCAGTTCATACGCAGGAGTTCCCGTAGAAGATAATAAGGAAGCTACATAGCCTGCCACATGACCTGGTTTACCAATACCCGTAACATGAACACGGTTATTATTTTTTTCAGCTTCTAAAATTAAATTTTTAGCACTGGTTAATGCATCTTTATCAATGGTTTCAATAAAATCATTGATTTGTTGCATAGTAATATCTAAAAAAGATTGTACTTCTTCTTTTTCACTCATTTTATTCTCCTTGATTAATAAATGATTGAATCGATTCCATTTGCTGTTTAAACATTTGTTTAATGCAATTAATATCAATACTTGAAATAATGTAATCAAGATGATCTTTCACTAAACCATGCAATGTTAAGTTACCAATTATGCCGAATTTTTTATTGTATTTTTGCGCAACATTAGCCACTTTTATAATTGATTCAATCAATAAGGGATGATTTAAATCATCATTCAAACCTAAACTAATACCTAAATCTGCTGGTCCAACAATAAGGGCATCGATTCCTTCAACATTGGCAATTGCTTCAATATTTTCGACTCCAAGTTTAGTTTCAATTTGCGCTATGGTAACAATACGCTTGTTTGCTTTTTCCATATTCACTTGATGATTACCACTTGGTCCATAATATGTATTCGCCCCACCTGAATACCCGCGTTTACCTAATGGCAGGTATTTGCTGTAGTTAACTAAATCTAAGGCTTGTTGGGTTGTTTCAATCATAGGGACCATAATGCCATCTGCCCCACAATCTAACGCTTTACTTACCCAAGCTTTATCCAATTGAGGAACTCGTATAAAACTAGTTAAACCATAGCCATGATTAAGGAGCATTAAATTGGCACACTTTTCAAGTGGTATATACCCATGTTCTAAATCATAAAAGATCAAATCATACCCTGCATGTTTAGCCATTAATGAATAACTTGGATCATCCATGACTTTAACAAATAACCCAATATCTATCTTTTTCTCCATATCCATTCCTTTTAAGAAAAGAACAAGAAACAACATTGTGCTTCTTGTTCTTTATGTACCTAATCCGTTTCTATTAATGGAAGATACTTAAAATACCATTTAATGCACTACCTAAAATGTTGTAGTCAACGTTAGGGAAGGAAGCACCAGAAATACCCAATGCAGAGAATGCAGGATACAACATTAATGGTAAGCAAACTAACCCGATACCGACAATGAATGAACCAATGAAGGCACCTTTCCATCCACCATATGCATTACCGAATACACCACATGTGCCACCTGAGAAGAAACAAATACCTGCAGCTGGAATCATAATAGTGGAAGAATGGAATACTATCATTAAAAACATTCCGAATAATCCACCTAAGAAAGATCCAATAAAACCAACCAATACAGCCGTTGGTGCAAATGGGAAGATAGCTGGACAGTCAACAGCTGGTTTTGAATTAGGAATATATTTTTCACTAATTGCAACGAAGGCAGCAGTAATTTCAGCAATAAATTGACGAACACCATAAATTAATACACTCATACCAGCAGCAAATTGTAAACCTTGTAAGAATGGCCAAACAAACCATAAGTCGTTACCAGCACTACTTGTTACTAATGCCCAAGCATCGCCACCTTTAACAGCACAAGCAATTACAGCAACGTAGAATAATACGACCATGAACAATGCAACAGAGAAGATAAAGTCACGGAATAATTCGAAGAATTTAGGCATATTTACCGTTGAACTATCTTTAACTTCTTTGTTACCACCTTTACCACCAACTAATTTACCAATATAACCACTTAACGCATAACCAATACAGTTGAAGTGTCCCATACTTAAGTTATCCGCACCAACAATTTTATTCATGAATGGTTGACATAATGTAGGTAATGCAGCACCACAGAAACCTAAGATTACACCACCAACTAACACAGTAACAATCATTGGTAAGTCATTTGCAATTAAAACTAAAGCGATAACACATGCGAAATATAAGAAATGTTGTCCAGTTAAAAAGATTGATTTAAATGGTGTGAATTTAGCAAATACTAAGTTCATCACAAATCCCAACAACATTACTAATGCCACTTCAGTACCATATGTATCCAAAGCTAGCGCAGTTGCTAACTCAACTTGAGTGGTAACCCCTTGAATACCAAACCCAGCATTGAATAAATTTGTAAATGTTGTAACAACACCACTCATTGCATTGGAACCGATATTAAATACCATGAATCCAACAACAGTTTTCATTGTTCCACTGATAACATCAGTGGCAGATTTTTTTTGCAACAATAAACCAATCATTGCAATTAATCCCATAATTAAACTTGTATTACGGGATTGCGCTAACAAAGCGTCTAACATATATCCTTACCCTCCTAAATTAATTTAATGAATTATTGTTTTGTAGCTAGGAATTCTTCCAATTTAGCTTTCATTTCATTTTTATCCATAATGTTGCGAATTCCACAAGCATAAGGAACTTTATCCTTTAATTCAATTGCTAAATCTTCCATAGTGATGACTAGGTCACCATTAAATCCAGCTAAAGAATCTAAGTTACCATGTTCTGTTTGAATTGGTAATTTGTTTTCGCTAATCACTTGGTCAGCTTTAATTTTTAGCAACATTGAGCTCCCCATTCCAGCTCTGCAACACACTAATGCTTTATACATAATTTTTCTTTCTGAATTAGTTTCTTTTATTGAGATAGTCAATCACTTGTGAAGCACTTGTCGCATTATCTAACATTTCAAAAAAATCTTTGTCATCAAATAATTCTGCCAAGTCAGCCAACGCTGATAAATGCGAACTGTTATCAGTGGCAGCTAATGGAAACAAGTATTTCACTGGATCATTTTCGGCATTACCAAACTCAACGGGATGTGCGAGTGTGGCCACACCCAACGCACATTGTTTCGCACCAGATTCTGGTCTAGCGTGTGGTAATGCAACATGCTTAGTCAATACGATGTATGGTCCATATTGTTTTACGCCGGCGACCATATCTTCGATATAACTTTGTTCAACTTTTCCATTATCAACTAATGGTTGACTTGCTTTGCGCACTGCATCTTCCCAATCGCTGGCAATGATGTTTAACGTAATCAATGATTGATCAAGTAAATCTTTCAGCATGATTGCTCCTTTCTTTATTAAGACTATTTGTCTTGATGGTTTTAGTTTAAAATGTAACAAGTAATTTCTCAATTATTGTTCAGTTCAACATTTGTTACAAATTTTGACAAAGTTTAAACTCTGTCACAAAAAAATGATTAACCTCCATTAATCATTTAATCATGATACGTATAAACATAAAATTTTTATCATCGTTAGCAAAGTTGATTAATCTACCTATAGCTAGTTTCTTAAATATAAATTAGTAAATTAGATATCATGTTACTAACCATTACTACACCACCTCAAATACGCACAAGCTAACCATAATAGAATTAAAT
>Kit_p2__coassemble_1171_pt1 | contig 18992 bp, 12 predicted proteins | sample Kit_p2__metabat2_high_PE_035 | metagenome-assembled genome bin Kit_p2 | reverse complement strand
ATTATTATACGCTATTTCTCGTCAAAAATCAACCATTTGTTGTGACAGAGCCTTAAGAAAATGATTGCTTTATTTAAAATTACATTTTTTCTGGAGCACTAACACCAATATAATATAAAGCATTTTTCAACACAATTTCACATGCTTGACATAATGCAACACGTTGACTGCTTAATTGCGGATTGCTTGGATCATTCACCTTACATTCATTATAGAATGTGTGGAATAAGCTTGCACAACGTTGAATGTACGTACACATTTTATTTGGTGAACGCGTTAGCGCACAATCTGCTACAACATTTGAGAATTCATTTAAATACTTTAACAATTGAACTTCTTTATCATGCACTAATAAATCGTATGTTGTTGCTTTTTCATAATTGCATGCAGCAATAATTGAGCAAATACGCGCATGCGCATATTGAGCATAGTAAACTGGATTATCACTTGTTTGCGAACGCGCTAATCCCAAATCGAAATCTAAATGCGTATCTAACGCACGGGAAACAAAGAAATAACGGGTTGCATCCACACCAATATCTTCGCATAATTCACGAATTGTTAGGGCATTACCTGTTCGTTTACTCATCTTAACTTCCATGCCATTTTCAACTAAACGAACCATTTGAATAATATCCACTTCTAAACAATCGGGTGCATAACCTAGTGCTTGCAATGCAGCCTTCATACGTGGAATATATCCATGGTGATCCGCTCCCCATAAGTTAACTAACTTCGAATAGCCGCGTTCTAATTTATATACGTGATTGGCAATATCTGGTGTTAAATACGTATACAATCCATTACTTTTCTTTAACACACGATCCTTATCATCACCAAAATCCGTTGATCTAAACCAAATGGCATCGTCTTTTTCGTAAGTTAATCCTTTTTCAGCCATTGTTTCCATAACTTTTTCAACACGACCTTGTTGATAAATACTTAATTCCGAAATCCAAGAATCAAATCCAACTCTGAAATAATCTAAGTCTTTTTCAATACGTTGCATTTCTAAACGTTTACCTTCTGCTTTGAAAAAATCCAATACTTCTTCTTCACTACAATTTACGTATTTATCTCCAACTTCATCACGAATTTTTAACGCTATGGCTTTAACATCTTCGCCATGATACCCATCTTCAGGTAATGTAAATGGTTTTCCATAGCTTTCTAAATAACGGGCAAAAACACTTTTCCCTAAATTATCAATTTGTGCCCCAGCATCATTAACATAATATTCACGACATACATCAAAGCCACTGGCTTTCATAATACGTGTTAAACTATCGCCCCAAGCAGCACCTCTGGCATGTCCTAAATGCAAAATACCGGTAGGATTAGCCGAAACATATTCAACCAATACCTTTTCCCCTTTCCCTGCATTATTTTTACCAAAGTCATTCCCTTGTTGCAAAATTGTATCAATTACATTGGCCAATACATCTTTTTTCATCCAGAAATTAATAAACCCTGGACCAGCAACTTCAACACTGGCAATAATATCAGATTTACTTAATTCTCCAACTAATCCATTGGCAATTTCTTGAGGGTTCATATTTAATACTTTTTTCAATCGCATTGCAATGTTTGTGGAATAATCCCCTTTTGTTTTATCTTTAGGAATTTCAACCATTACCATACCCGGTTGTGTTTCAATGTGGTACAAAGCATCGATTGCTTGAGAAATACTTTCAATTAATTGTGCTTCAATCGCGTTCATTTTATCTTCCTTTCTTAACTTTTATATCTTAGTTAGTTTAACACAAAAAAAGCATTTCGTTTGCAAGCTTTCATTCAGCAAACGAAATGCGCTATTTTACACTCTTTTCAAAAGATGCGAAATCCGTTTATAAACGACTAAAACAAGCAAAGATTCCACAGTATACTTAAATAAATTAAATGGCAATATCGCAAAAATCATCATCGTCATTGCATTGGATACCAATGGATTAACCGCACTTGCCATGCCAACAATGGTATCCATTGATAATCCCATTAACGAACCATAGAGTGGAAACATTATAAATAAATTGGATAATACGGCACAAATCGACACTGCCAATATACTAACAATCAATCCCTTTTCCGCAACTTTTTTATTTTTAACTTTTTGGTAAATAATACTTGCTGGTAAAGCGTAGATTAATGTTAATACAAAATTACTTAATTCCCCAATAAACATCGTATCTGTTCCATTTAACAATAAATTCAATAAAATTTTAACGCTAGCTGAACCAAATGCTGCCAATGGACCATACATAAAACCAGCAATGATAATTGGCATATCCGAAAAGTCAAATTTAATAAATACCGGTACAAATGGAATTGGAAATTCAAATAACATCAACACTGTTGCAATTGCGCCAAACAATGCCATAAACACCATCACTTTTACACTTTTGTTTTTCATTTTTTCTTCCTTCTTTCATTCAATTAACGTTTTTTTAATAAAAAACGTGCTTTGAACAAGTTTCAAGCACGAAAGATATGTATCGATTTCTTCTTTCATCCGGACTTTTACCGTTGCTATCGGAGTTTCACCGATTCAGCCCACATAAGTGGGGTCGCGGAGTATACCGCCAGTAGAGAATTACACTCAACCCTGAAGCTTATTTAAGCAAATTTACTTTACCGCATAACGCCTTAAATGTACAGTAAATATTTTGCAAAATATCTTTTTAATAAAAAATGCTTCACTCTTACAATGAATGAAGCATTTGTATATGAATAATTATTTTGCTTGTGAATTATATGTATCCATATCCAATGCATTTTCACTTTTCGATACAATTAATGCACTGGCAGAATCGCCGACAACATTTAACGATGTAACAAGCATTTCAATTGGACGGTTAATTGCCAAGATCAAACTATAAGCCATTAACGCAGCATCATTTCCAAATCCCATACCCGTTAATACAGTAAAGAGGATAACCGCACCAGCTCCTGGTGCAGCAGGTGTACCAATTGAAGCAACAAGTGCAAGAATAGCAATGGTAAAAATAGAACCTAATGTTAATTCATAACCACCCACAGCCGCGATAAATATAGCGGCAATCACTTGCATTATTGCTGTTCCATTCATATTGACCGTCATACCCAATGGCAACACAAAACTGGAAATTTCATTGGAAGCACCCAATTCTTCAACCGTCGTCTTTTGATTCAATCCTAAAGTTGCGGCAGAGCTACTGGTTGAAAAACCAAAGATAGCGACTTTTGCAATCTTTTTTACAAATGGAATCGGATTAATGCGTCCAAAGATAGCAATAATAATTGCGTAACCAAAAATCAAGAATACTAACAATAAGATAACCGTAGTAACCACATAAGCAACAGCAGGAACAAGATAATCAATACCGTACGCCGCAAAAGTACGCCATAATAAAGCAAATACTCCCACAGGTGCCATATAATTAACAATAAAGCTTAATACAACTTGAACAATTTCACTTAATTCTTCCATGAATCGTTTAACAGTTTCCACTTTACCACTTAATTTACCCATAGCTAAGCCACTACCAACAGCACAAACAACGACAGCTAATATTGATCCATTGCTACTAAAAGCTGCAGTAATATTTACTGGAAAAGCATCCAACAACACCTTTAATGGATTGGCACCCGTTGAACCACTGGTTGCCCCTAAATTTTCAATATTAACACCTGAAAAAACACCCTTTGAATATAAGAAGTATCCCACTAAACCAGCAAGTGTTAAAGCTAACGCACTTTCCAACAAGAAACATCCCATTGTTTTCCCAGCAATACGACCTAATTTCTTTGCATCATCCATACGCGCAATTGCTAATGTAATGGAACAGAATACCATCGGTACAATAACCACTTGCAATAAACGCACAAAGATTTGACCAACAATATAAATTATACCCACTGCTTTTTCATTACCTGCAGCAGTAATATCAGCAAACAGCCAATTATTAATCACATCCCATGTTGCTTGGTTTCCACCACTAATCATAGATTCTCGCAAGAATAAGAATGCAACCCCTGCAATTAATCCCAAACACATGGCAATCAACATTTTCTTTGCTAAACTTGTTTTTTTCATGATAATTCCCCTTTTAAAAAATAACCCATATGCGCACAGAAAAAGCATATGGGAAAATCGTTTACTATTCTTAATGGTGATATTTCCTTCATAGTCTCTCTGTACTATTCTTAAAGTTATCGTTAGTAGTTAACCACTTATCGCGTTTTGTGTCAATATAAATATTGCTGAAATTAAAAGATAATTTTTAGACAAAGCAAATAAATAATTTGTGTAATAATCGAAAACGTGAGTACAAAAAATAATAAATTTAAATTATTTTAGTTTAGAATAGATGCATGAGTGAATTAACAAATTTTAAAACCAGTGCTTTTGGTTACGATAAAGATGAAGTAAAAAGTAAGTTTGAACAACTGATTAATGAAAATAAAGCATTAACGCAACAAGTTGAAGCGATTAGTAAAGCATTAATGGCAAAGCAAGATGAACAAGCTGGTAATAGCGGTGTGATTATGCAATATGAAACTAAGATCAAATCACTTGAAGATCGCATTCATGAATTGGAGTACCAATTGTATCAAATGAATGAATCGTATCAAGAATTGCAATCACATGCCAATCAATTTACCAACATTCTTGCCAGTGCCAACGCGCAAAAAGAATCCATCATACAATCCGCAAATATCAAAGCCAATGATATTATCCATCAAGCAGAAGATGAGTTCTTAGCCAGCTTACCCAGTGCTACTCCATTGCAAAGCGATATTGCAAAATTAAACTATTTTAAAGCCAATCGTAACTTAGCCATTATTAAGCAAGCGGTTATTTTATTGCAAAAGAAATTAAACGTTGTTTTGGATGATATTGATCATCAAGAAGATCGATTAGCTGAAATTAACATCAATGAATAATTTAAAAAGGATATCTTTAATTGTTTAAAATTAAGATATCCTTTTTAATTATTACCAATTATTTAGCAAAGACTTCATTAAATGCACTATCTAACGTATCACAACTTGCTTGGAATTTAGCACGTTCATCCGCAGTAATATTTAATTCCAATATCTTTTGTACTCCATTGGCATTAATAATGCATGGTGTACCAATGTACATGCCACTTTTACCGTATTCACCCGTTAGCATAGCAGAAACACTTAACACGGAGTGTTCATTATCTAAAATTGCTTTGGTAATACGACATAGTGCCATACCTATACCATAGTAAGTACTTTTCTTTGCTTCAATGATTTTATAAGCACTGGTACGTACTTCATGTTCAATTTCATTTAATTCATCAATGAATGCTTCATTTTTTTCAACAATGTCTAGAATTGGTTTAGTTGCAAGCATTGCTTGACTCCATGGTACAAACTCACTGTCTCCATGTTCACCAATAACGTAGGCATGTATACTGCGTGGGTCTGTATTTAATTTTGCACCTAACATGTAACGTAAGCGAGCAGTATCTAACGTTGTACCACTACCAATAACGCGTTTTGGATTAAATCCACTTAATTTTTGAACAATACGCGTCAAAATATCCACTGGATTACTTGCCACTAAGAAAATACCATTAAACCCACTTTCTGTAATTGGATCAACAATGCTTTTCAAAATCTTTGTATTTTTACTTAACAAATCCAACCGTGTTTCTCCAGGTTTCTGTGCTGCACCAGCACATATAACAACCAATGCCGCATCTTGGCAATCTTGATATTTTCCTGCACGAATGCGCATGTTTCCATTCGAGAAAGCTAATCCATGATTTAAGTCCATGGCTTCCCCTTCCACACGTTTGGTATCAATATCAATCAATACTAATTCTTCACAAATATTTTGGTTTAGTAACGCATAGGCATAACTCATTCCTACCATACCACACCCAACGAGTACGACTTTCTTTTTCATCTTGAAAAATCCTCCTATCATTATTGTAGCTTAATAACACACTAAATGATACTAATCACAATAGACATCTAATTTTTTTACATAACTTGTTTCAGAATGAAGCTCTTGATATAAATACGATAAATAACTTCCTGGGGTAATTAAACCTGACAATTGGAGTAAATTAAATTGATCGCACCGTAATAATTCATCCGCTAGTAAAACACAATTGGTACTAAACACATAATAAGTTTTAAATTTACCACTGGTAAATGTGTACATATTCGCTTTTGTTGCTAAATATACACGCGAAGCGTAATCATGTGCTGTTGGCTCTTGACCATTGGATAATTCTTGTTTAACAAAACAATCGTATGGTTTGCTCAAAGCCATCAATGCATCAATGCGTTGTTGCAATTGGTGTTCGTTATCCTTGGTTAACTCCAGCGTAAAGGATACCACCATTTCTTTTGCATTGATGCAATAATCAAGAAATTGATGGCGATCCACCACCATTAACACGCCCAATCCAACAGCACCAAATACCTCCCTACTGGCTGGGTCATGGGCACCATAGGAATACACTTTATTGTTGTAACTAATATCAACATGACCGAATTGTTCAAAGCCTTTACTATTCAAATGAATCCATATTTCTACTGTATGGGCTGCCTGGGGTTGAATATTACTTTGCGTTATTTGGTGATTCGTAATTAATTTTTTAATATCCGCATAAAAACGAATGGGCAACAATGCACAAAGAAAAACGGGTGCACTCACCGATAAACGGTTGTAATTGGAATCGTTATGACGCAATAATGCATTCCCAATTTGACGTGCCAAATCAACAAATCCTTTTACGATTAAATAGATGCCAGTAACACGATAAAACCAATGAAATGGATAGAAATAAAACATGATTAATATAATTCCCATAACAAATGAAGTAATGGCAATGCCTAACGTTAACAATATCCCTTTGGAACCATTTTTACGTAACGCATAATAATCAACAAAACGAATCAATCCATACACAATGGAGAAAATTCCCACGCTCACATTTAAAAACGTGCGAATAGTTATTGGTTTTAACCAACAAATAATTGCGATACCAAACAAAAACAAAGCATGGTATGCACGCGCCATTTGCCGCGTTTTTAAAAATTGCAACCACGTTACAATAAACGAGAGAATTAAATAACATAACAATAAGTAATAAACAATAATGCCAGATAATTGCAAGCGAATTAATAGCATAATACCGGCAACAATTAATAATATGCTTGGAATTAACTGCAATAGAAATTGGCAAAAATTAACGAGTTTATTTTTCATTCATGCCTCCATGAAGCGTGCGATCCATGCACATCTTTTATCACAATAATTTGGTCATTAATCGCTTCTTTTAACTCTTTAACGTGCGAAATGATACCGATTAGACGATTATCATGAACTAACTGATGCAATAATGCAAGGGCTTTATCTCTGGATTGATCATCCAGTGAACCAAATCCTTCGTCAATCAATATCATTTCAATTCGAACCTTCCCTTTTTCTTGCATAATAACATCACTCATTCCCAAAGCCAGTGCCAATGCAGCAACAAACGATTCCCCACCAGATAATGTTTGAATATTGCGTTGTTTATTGGTAAGTAAGGATGTTACGTTTAAATCCAATCCGACTTCACCAATGTGTTTAAGATCCGCAATTTGTGGACAGGATAGTTTAAATGATGTTTGATGCAATTGCACCAACCGTGCATTGGCAGCATCCACCATCTTTTTAAAGTATACGCGTTGCACATAAGTTACTAAATCCAAACTGGCACTTTGTTTACACTTTCCATTGGCAACTTGAGCCAATGGTTCAACAATGGCTAATTGTTGCAACAAACGGTGTTGATCAATGATTAATTCACTCATTTGATCTAATGTTTTATTATCTTCATTAAGATTAAATACCAAAGCATTATTGCCATCACTTAATTGTTTTAAGTCATCACGCAAAGTTTGATGAATTTGATTGAGTTCATTTAAATCGATCGGTTGATATACACCATTTAATTGAATTTCATCATTACGTAACATTTGGTTGGTTTCAATGACATCTTTTTCATAAAGTTTTACTTTATTACTTAATTGATCATATTGAAGTGGATTAAGATGAATCGTATTAAAATCATTTTCATCCACAATGCCATGTTCTTTAAAGCCAGCATCAATGCTTGCTTTATAAGTAGTCGCATATTCTTGCAATTGAGTTTTCAGTTTTAATACACTTTCTAGTTTTGCTTGATTATTTTGTATGACAAGCTTAAGTTGATCGTATTGTTGATGGATTTGGGTATGCTTACGTTTCAAATCATCCAATAATAATTGCTTCTCTTGTAACTTTTGATTCAATACGGTATAACTATTCCCTTTAGTTTGCAAATGGATATGTTCAATCTGTTGATTTATTAATGCAAGTTTTGATGAAGTATCTGCCTTAGTTTGTTGTACATGCATTAACTCATTATTAAGTTGTTGTTTCTTTAGCGCAAAGCCACGCAAGTTAGCTTGCGCACTTTCTACCTCATTGACTATTGTTTTAATACTTGCTTCTTCACTTAATAATAACTGATGTGTTTGTTTATATTGCGTGATAAATTCATCATTTAATTGATAAGATGCACTTTGTTTTTTTAATTCATTAACAACGGATTGAATGGAGATAACATTTTGATTTGCTAATTCCATTTCATGTTGAGCGAATTGTACTGCTTTATTTGCTTGTTCTATATCTTGTTCCTTAATGGCATGATCACTCAATTGTGCTTTATGTGGGTGTGTTAAAGAACCACAGACAGGACATGGTGAATTATCTTTTAAATTATTTGCCAATAAACCCACCAATTGATCATTGTATTGCACGTTAATATCAAGATAGTGTTGATGCTTTATTACGTACATATCCCGCTTATTTTGATAGACATTCAATTTGTCCAGGTATAACTTTTCGTGATCGCTAATACGCTTTTGCAATTGTAAGTATTGCTCAATTTGAGTTATGCGTTGTTGCGATTCATTCAACTTACTTTGAATGTTGGATAGTTTTTCATTAATTCCTTGATGCTTTTCAATAAATCGAATAGTTTCAGTTTCATCATGTATTAACGCTTTATTGCGTGCTAACAATTGACTTTCTTGCCTTTCACATTGTTTTAAATCAATGATAAGTAACTCTTTTTGTTTAATGTATTCGACTTCTTGCTTTGCTTGATTTAGCAATTGTTTAAGTTGGTTAATGGCAATAACATAGGGTTCATAGTTTTGTTGATACAATGCATCCACTTTATCTTGTTGTAGCTTTAATGCTTCCTCTTGTTGAATAAATGTTGGTAATGTGCCATTAATATCTCGAATAATCACATCTTGAGCATTAATTTTAGCTAATGTATCCTTGTATCTTGCTACATTATCACTTAACTTTGCCATATTATCATTAAGCTTTAATCGCTTTTTAATGGCATCAATATTAGCTTTTTCAAAGATAAGTTTATCTTTTTTTGCTTTCATTTGTTGGTAATGATCATAGGTTTGATTATGATTTTTACCTTTTTCGATATCGTTTAATGCATGGGTCACTTTTTGATTTAATATTTCAATTTGTTGTTGATTATCTTCTGCAACTAATGCTTGTTTTACCAATAAGTCACGATAGGATTGGATGAATTGGGTAGCATCCGCGACAAGCATCGCTTGCCAATCAATCATGTTAAATGCATCACTATCTTTAAAACGTAATTGTTGATAAATATAAAGTAATCGTTGATGAATCATTAAACAATTTTCATTTAATGTTTTATATTCATTGGCAAGATGCGATTGCAATTGAATAAATTGCGATAAATCAAAAATATCATTGAATATTGCTTTGCGTGTTTTACTGTCCGCATGCAATAATTCCATGAATTTACCTTGGGCAATCATACTTAATTGTTCAAATTCTAATTTATTTAACCCAATAATTTCAACAATCTTCGCATTGGTATCTTCCAATTTACCAATATAAACATTTCCATCATCCAATATTAATTCAACACTTTCCTTTTCATAAATGTCATTGTATTGACCATTTACTTTACGTAACGCTTTACGATAATGGGCCGGTGTTCGTTTTACTGTATAAACACTTCCATTTTGCATAAATGAAAGTTGAACAAAACTACAACTTGCATCACTTTGTTCATTAACCATCATGATACCACTGCGTCCATTGCCACTACTTTTTCCATACAATGCAAAGCTAATGGCATCAAATAAGGTTGTTTTACCAGACCCTGTATCCCCTGAGATTAAAAATAAGCCATGATTAAAATCAGTAAATGAAAGTTCACACTTACCTTGATAAGAACCAAACGATTGTAATACTAATTTAATTGGCTTCATTTATTTGCTCCAATAAGTTTTGTAAATAAACAGTTTGTTCTTGCGTTAACGATTTACCTTGCATTGTTTTCATTAAACTTTGCAAATAATATAATGGGTCTTTTCCATCAATATTTTGATCTTCGTTATTATCACGAGTTTCGGTAAAATTATTTGATGCATTACTTAACGTTACTTCCAATAAGTTTGGAAATAATGTTAATAATTTGGATTGTAAATTTGGATCATAGCATGGTGAGGTTAATTTAACGGCCACATAGTCATTGAAAATACGATTATGGTACTGTTGCATAATTTCATTAAATTCACCAGTAATTACTTGAATCTTTTTGTCAGCAATTAATGGAATGAGTTCGACATCCACTTTACCTTCCCCATCCATTTGTCCATAAATTACCCCTTTCGTATCATACGCTTCACTGATTGAATAAGGATAAATCGATCCTGAATAATATGCTGGTGACTTTCCAATTTGTTGAAACCGATGCAAATGGCCAAATGCCATGTAATGAAACTTAACATCCAGTTGACTTAAATCGATACTATCCAATCCACCCATGACAAGTGGCAATACTTCACTATCACTCGTTAACACTTGGCCATTTGCATTAACAAAAAACTGATGTGCTAATAATACATGACGCATACTTGCATCATAATGACTACGATTGAGCATTTCATTAAACATCTGCGTATACGTCATGCCTTCCATCTTATTTTCATACAATAAATATGAAGGCTTACAAAAAGGAGCAAACGTAATTTTCACCATGCCATATTCATCTTTTATGTACAATGACTTTAATATTTCATTTTCACTTAATGGATAGGCTTGTATATAAATATTATTCTTTTCTAACAATTCTTTACCATAACTTAGTTTTGCAAAAGAATCATGGTTACCGGCAATAATGCATATCTTTAACTGCGGTGTATGCATATGCAATTGCGTAAGAAAACGATCAAATAAACTAATGGCTTCATTACTTGGGGATGTCTTATCATAAATATCCCCTGCTATAAATAATGCATCGCATGCCTTACTTAGCGCTAAATCAACAACTTGTTGCAAACACTTTTCCTGTTGTTGCAATAATGAATACCCATTTAAATTTTTACCTAAATGTAAATCCGATATATGAATAAATCGCATAATAACTCCTATTGTTAGGTTATTATAGCATGCTTGATTTTCTCTTAACGTAACTATTTATCGTCTAAAAAGCAAATACACATGAAAACTGTTTGCCGCACAACAAAAGGCTCTAGAAATAGATTAATTCTATAGAAAGAGCCTTTTTAATTTGTTATTAATTCTTAATTAATACATTATTCGCATCCTTTATATTTGCTGAAGCATAATGTATTCTACCTTCTGCAATTAATTCATCTATGCTTTTCCTAAATGTTTTAGAAGCATTCCCTGAATAGCCAAGTTGCTTATACAATTCATTCGCTGAAACATTAACAGTCGATAATATGTTTAAAATCGACGCTTTAATTTCAGTTTTAGATCGCCGTTTAGATGACGATTTAAAACTGAAATTATTATTGTTAGCAATAAACTTATGTTCGATAAAAGCTTCATGTATTGGAATAATTACTGAAAAAAAAGTTCGATCATCATCCGTTAAAAAGATTGGTAATGGTGAACCATTTTCTTTAATAGCTTTAAGCGCTGTTGGAATACCCGTATTTCTACCTTCAACCAAATGCAATTCCTTCAAAAAATCACCAATTCGTCGATTACGATACCTCCGAGTTCTCATTTGATATCTACGAATATCTTCATTCGTAATTGAACGATCTGGTCCGGGTGCACTCGTTATCTCAATCTTATCAGCTTCGATTCTTACAGTAACCGGTTCATGAATTTGATAAGATTTATGATAAATAGCATTGGATAGAAATTCTTCGATTGCTTCATAACTATAGTTTTTTACACGAATTGCTTCCGCTTTACCATTTACTTTAAATATTTTTTCTGCAATTACATAATTCTTAATATAATTTAATGCATTACGTAATTGATCATCAATTGGGCCCTTAAAAGTGCGTTCTTCCATTCCTTGTCCTGTAGGATCAGGAATATTAACAATTTCTATCTGACTATATGGGAAGAAATTATCTGGACTATCATTAAAAAATAAAAGCCCGACATTTAGCGGTTTATAATATTCGCTTGGACCATCTGCGATTCTTAGATTTCTTGCCAAGCTTTCTGTATCTAAAAGATCGATATCATTAAGTAAACTACTACCAACATTTTGCAAATAATTCTTAATGATTGGATACTTTAAATCTTTCATTTCTGCTTTTGGGTTGATTCGATCATCAAATGGTATATTGTGGGTCAATGCCATTAACTCTTTTACATCAATATCACTGGCTTCAATTGTGCTTGATAACTTTCGAATGTAATAAATTTTTTCACTATTCCTAGCATCAGGCACTTTAGGGCAAGCATAAGGCCTTTCATAGCCACCAGGACACCAGACTAATAAGAGCATTTTCCCATCAAAAGTTACTGGTTCTGTTTGAGGGATATATACTGGCTTCAAAAATTACAATATCTTAATATATCTTTTTGAATCTTATCGATTGAGCTTGGCTCAATACCTTTAACTGGTCGTTCAATTTTACCATCTTTTTCTTTAGCCCCAATGACTATATAGCCACCACCCCAGTTATCAATATCATTGGCAAACGCACTGATAGTTTTTAATGTTGTTGCCGGATTCCAACCTTCTTTAAAATCTATTCTCGCCCATTCAACGATAATTTCGTTTACAAGTTTTTCTATAGTAATAGGAATCGCCCTAAATACCTCCCTTATTCTTAAATAAAACACTTACGACTTACTTACGACTTTATTGTAAAGTCGTATGCAGTTAACGTCAATTAAATATGATGCTAAATAATCTTATTACAACAAAGATAGTTATTTAAATCATTCATATCAATGAAGAATCTGTGACGATAACGTGAATATGGCTTGCTTTCCTTATACTTACAGAATTATCATTTTTTAAACTGGTAATTCAATTATTTGTTATAATAATAAAGCTGTGCCTATAGTGTAATGGATAACGCGTTTGATTCCGATTCAAAAGAGTGTAGGTTCGATTCCTACTAGGCACGCCATTTAATTAATTCAATGATAGGGAACCCTATCATTTTTTTCTTTGTTTTTTTATAATAGACGACATGAATTATATTAGTTTAAATTTATTTCAAAATGCTGAATTCTTAATATTAGCCATTGAGTGCATTGTTTTTGCCAGCGTTATTACTTTTTTGTTAAAACCAAAAGATAAATTAAAAAAAGAAAATGAACAATTGCAAAAACAAACTTATTTTGTTGCTACATCAATTCCAAGAAAAAAATTTTCAAAATGGGATCGATATTTTATTGTTCTTTTAACTGGTTTATACGCACTGTTTTCGTTTCATCAATTGGGCAATACAAAGATTCCAACAACCTATTGGCAACCAAGTAGCGATCATCAAAGTATTATCTTTCAGACAAATGGCAACTACGATACGTTAGGTCTTATTGGTGGTGAAGGCGATAACAATAACAATTTAGATACGTATCAAATTGGAATGAAAAATGTAAGTATTTATGGAAGTGATGACAATGTTAACTATGAATTAATACATACCATTGAAGATTCCAGTTACATGCAATACTTAACGATTAGTATTCCAAAAAGTTATGCCTATATTAAATTAGATATTCAAAACAAAAATGCAGTTATCAATGAAATATGTGCATTTAATAGTGCTACCGATACAAAAGTAAATTTAAATATTGTCTATGATGAAGGGGAACAATCCAATTATCCAGCTTCTTTATTACTGGATGAACAAGATTTGTTTATTACTAATCCGACGTATTTGGATGAAAGTTATTTTGATGAAGTTTATCACGTTCGAAATGCTGTTGAAATTGCCAATGGTCAATACATGTATGCGAGTGTGCATCCTTTACTAGGCACAAATATTATGGCATTCACCATTTCCCTACTTGGAAATAATCCTTTCGCTTGGCGATTTGCTGGCGCATTGTTTGGCGTATTAATGGTGCCACTATTTTATATGTTAGCAAAACGATTATTTCGCAGTGAACGTTACAGCGCAATTGCTACCCTATTATTTTGTTTAGACTTCATGCATTTAAGCACGAGTCGTATTGCGACATTAGAACCTTTCTCATTATTCTTTATCTTATTAATGTTTTATTGGATGAGTGAATACTATTACACAAGTTTTATCGATACATCCTTTAAGAAACAATGTTTCTATCTCGGACTTTGCGGTATTAGCATGGCGTGTGCATGGGCAACGAAATGGACTGGGTGCTACTCTTCGGCGGGATTAGCGTTATTATTCTTTATTCAATACTTTAAACGCATTAAGGAGTATCGCATTGCGTATCAGAAAGATAAAGCACAAGTATTTGAAGATATTCATGAGCAATTATTAGTTGAAAAAGTTTTGGATATCTACCCAAAACGTTTGGTATTCACATTTATTTATTGTTGTGTCGTCTTTGTTATCTTCCCAGTTATCTTCTATTTTGGCATTCATATCGTGGATAAAATGTGGCGCGATGGGTATTCAATCGCAAACATGATTGATCAAATCATGTATACCTTTAATTACCATTCCAAATTAACCGCTACGCATCCTTTTCAATCCCAATGGTATCAATGGGTATTGGATATACGTCCAATTTGGTATTACATCAACAGAAATGGTAATTTAGCACAATCCATTTCTTGTTTCTCTCATCCATTAATAACATGGGCAAGCTTTATTGCCATGATCTATTGTTGTTATACTTTCGTTAAGAAACGTACGGATTCACTTATCATTATTCTGATAGGATTTTTTAGTGCATTAATCCCTTGGATGGTCGTATCACGGTGCGTATTTGCATATCACTTTTATCCAAGTACCCCATTTTTTTTTTTTCAACCTACAGACGGCATACGATATTTGGAAAACAAAACAAATAACTATCGCCTAACGCATATTTTTATACTCGTTTGTATTATTGTCTTTATTTTGTTTTTACCAGCTGTTTGTGGCTTTACCACAACACAAAGTTACTTAAGTGGCTTTTTAACATGGTTACCTTCATGGAATTTTAATTAGTATGAAAAATAAACGTAATCTTTATTTATTTGTCTTTATCTTAATTACCTCAGCACTTTCGTGCTGGGTAATTTTAAGTGATTCCGTATACCTTGGCCACGATACACTGTTTCACTTATCACGGATTGAAGGGTATGCCAATTCGTTAGCAAATGGGAAACTCTTTCCAGATATCTATCCGTTTAAAAACGAAGGATTTGGCTATGGAAGTGCGTTATTCTATTGTGATTTCTTTTTACTTATTCCTTCCCTTTTATATAACTTTGGCGTAAGCCTAACGCATTGTTATGCGATATATATTTATCTTGTTAGTTTAATAAGTAGTTTTACGCTAGTGTATGCGTGCAAACAATTAACGACAAACCCTTATGCACCCTATGTCACAATTAGTTTGTTCTTATTTAGCAACTATCGCATTACCAACCTTTATACCCGAGGTGCTTTAGGTGAAGTGAGTGCGATGATGATGGCACCCCTGCTTATTGGAGCATTAGCAAAACTATTCATTCATCACAAAGACAGTACATTTGCACTGTCATTGGGATTAACTGGATTAATCTTTTCGCATAATATTAGTTTTGTTTTATGGTGTATTTTCTGCGTTGTTATTTGCTTACTCAATGCCAAAACAATACTGCACGATATACGCCTGCTCAAGCCTTTAATTATTGCGCCATCCATTGCTTTCTTACTTTCTGCTTGTTTTACATTTGCAATGATTGAGCAATTAAATACGCAACAACTCTATGTTCATTATTACGGAAATAGTTCAAATTTAAATAGTACTGCGCAACCTTTATGGACATTGTTCAATCCATTTACAATGGTGAGTGGTCATGCAGGATATAAATACAATTTTGATCAGACAATGAATATTTCTTTAGGGTGGTTAGCAACGTTAATGCCATTAGCCCATTACTTTATTGTTGATAAGAAGAGTGGAACGCGGAAATACTTATTACAAATCACTACCATTGGTTATATCTGTTTATTATTATCCACGGGGATAATTAATTTTGATTTAATTCCACAATTAAAAATATTGCAGTTTGCTTTTAGATTCATTTCCATTGCATTACCTTGTTTATGTTTAAGTGGTGCGATTGCGCTATGTAATAATTACTACTATCCGAAGTTATTAATGGGCACTACTTTGCTATTAATTACTCTTGGCATTGCCCATCAATACCCCTACCTTCATGCGAGTCTATCCATTGACTCCAGTGTATCCTATGCGCAATTACTCGATGGTTCACTCATTGATCCTTATTTTGGTAATAGCAGTTATGTACGGGTTGAAGTCGCTGGTGCGGACTATTTACCCATAGGTGGATTAAATACAAAGGATTACCCAAAAGAGGTCATTGAAGTATCCACCAATCAATCCATTTCGTTTATTAATGATGAATTTACCATTAATAATCCAGGTGCATATATCTTACCGAAAACCTATTATAAAGGTTATCAAGTATGCGATATGATTAATCAATGTCATGAAGTATCCCGTTATAATGATGGCCGTTGTTATATTAGTTTAAGTGAAGCCGGCACTTACCACTTAGTCTATCAAAAAACTACAATCCATAAAACCGGAATCACAATCTCATTGATTACTGCCCTTTCACTTTTAATCTTTTGGATTGTACACTCTGTATTAAATAAAAGACGCTAAGCAAAATGAAAACGTTTTCATAAGTTGCGAATTCTTTGTTCACTAATCATTGAATAGTATGTAACAATATAAATGCGAATTGAAACATTGTTGTTTCATGAGTATACTCCTTTCTTAACAACTTATTCATTACATGAATGACAAAAAGCATGGTTAATTCCATGCTTTTTGTTCATTAAGAGCTAAAAAGAATCGAGTAGTAACTACTCGATTCTTTGCTTTTTAGAATTAATACATTCCACCAGCTGGCATTGCTGGTTCTTCTTTTTCTTTAATAATACCAACAGCAGCTTCAGTTGTAATGAATAAGCCAGCGATACTGCTTGCATTTAAAATGGCACTACGTGTAACTTTAGTTGGATCTACGATACCTGCTTCAAACATATTTACCCAAACACCATTTTTGGCATCGAAACCAAAATCTTTTGCTTGACTTTGTTGTGCTTCAACAATTTCGCTACCGTCAAATCCACTGTTTTCAGCAATTTGATAAAGTGGCGCACTTAACGCATCCAAGACAACATTGATACCTTTTTGAACATCAACAATGTCACTGTGGCAGTTTTCTTTAACTTCGTTATATACATCCATTAATGCTGCACCACCACCCATAACGATACCTTCAGCAACAGCTGCACGGGTTGCATTTAAAGCATCTTCTAAACGTAATTTCTTTTCTTTTAATTCACTTTCAGTAGTTGCGCCCACTTTAATTAAAGCAACACCATTAGTTAATTTAGCCAAACGTTCTCTTTGTTGTTTCTTATCATAGTCACTGTTAGCATTTTCAATGGCAGCGTTAATTTCATTCACACGTGCTTGAATTGCTTCACTATTACCACCACCATTAATAATGGTTGTGCTATCTTTTTCAACAACAACTTTCTTCGCAGTACCTAAATCATCAAATGTTAAGTCTTTCAATTCCATATTTAAATCTTTTTGGAAGAAAGTAGCACCTGTTAACGTAGCAATATCATTTAATGAATTTGTTTGATTATCACCGAAGCCTGGTGCTTTTGTTGCAACAACATTGAAAGCACCTCTTAATTTATTTAACACGATTGTGCTTACAGCTTCATTTTCTAAATCATCAGCAATGATTAATAAAGGTTTACTGCGTTGCATAATTTGTTCCAATACCGGCAAGATATCTTGAATGGAACTGATTTTTTGGTTAGTAACTAAAATCATTGCATCTTCAAGTTCTGCTTTACCTTTTTCACGATCAGTTACCATGTAAGGAGAAACATATCCTTTATCGTATTTTAAACCTTCTGTTGTTTCTAAGCTTGTTTCAAAGCCTTTAGATTCATCCACGTTGATAATACCGTCTTTACCAACTTTTTCCATTGCTTTGGCAATTAAGCTACCAATTTCACTGCTTCCACTGGATACAGTAGCAACACTTTCGATATCTGAACTTGTATCTACTTTATGGGAACGAGAAAGCAATACATCAGCAACTTGTTTGCTTGCCATATCAATACCTTCTCTCATCAACACTGGATTAGCGCCTTTTTCAACGGCTTTTAATCCTTGATGAATCATATGTTGTGCTAACAATGTTGCAGTGGTTGTACCATCCCCTGCTTCATCATTGGTATTGTTGGCTACTTCATAAACTAATTTAGCACCCATATTCTCATATGGATCTTCCAATTCAATTTCTTTTGCAATACTTACGCCATCATTTGTAATTAATGGTGAGCCATACCCTTTATCCAATACAACATTACGTCCTTTTGGACCTAACGTAACTTTAACAGCGTTGGCTAATTGGTCGACACCAGCAACCATTGCATCGCGCGCATCTTTACTGTAT
>Kit_p2__coassemble_1085_pt1 | contig 20144 bp, 18 predicted proteins | sample Kit_p2__metabat2_high_PE_035 | metagenome-assembled genome bin Kit_p2 | reverse complement strand
ACTATCTTTTAACGCATCTATCGATCCATTATAGGTTTTGATTGCATAGATTTGTTGGCTATCATAATTTAAGCGTTTTAAATCATTGATTGATAACTTACTCAAAAATCTTATTTGATTTGTAAGCATTATTTCCATATTTTCATTATCAAAAGAATGATTCAAAATATTATATTGTGATATTTTGAATCCTGGTTGATTATCTTCGAATCTATTCACTATAGAACTTGCTTCTACAGGTAAATAGTTAATCAAAAATAATGATATTAAAAATAAAATAATAAAACGTTTCATAGTTACCAAATTACACTAAAATCTCTCAACATTATCTATAAGATTTTTCTAACAATAGGCTAGCTTAATTATAGCAATAACACCCATAGTTTAATAATCTATCTTACATAAAATAAAGACTTTAACGCATGATTCGCTAAAGTCTTCATATATTACGCTACTACAGCTTCTTCCCAAGAAGTTGAAGTCACCATTTCATTAAATTGAGTTGTATATAAAGAATAGTAATAACCTTTTAAAGAAAGGAGTTCACTATGGGTACCTTGTTCGACGATTTTACCATTTTTAATAACGAGGATCAAATCTGAATTAACAATGGTACTTAATCGATGGGCAACAACAAAACTTGTTTTATCTTTCATTAATGTTTCAATGGCGTGTTGGATAATTTGTTCTGTTTCTGTGTCAATACTACTGGTTGCTTCATCAAGTACAAAGATGGCAGGATCCGCCAATACTGCACGGGCAAAAGAAATTAATTGTTTTTGACCGGTGGATAAACGGGATCCACCTTCACCAACTTGTGTATCGTAACCTTGATCAAAACCCATAATAAACTCATGGGCATTAACTAATTTACAAGCATTTTCAACTTCTTCATCGCTTGCATCAAGGCGGCCAAAACGAACATTTTCACGAATTGTTCCACTGAATAAATGCGGAGCTTGTAAAACATAACCTAAGTTTGAATGCAACCAACCAATGGAGCGGTTGCGATAATCGCTACCATCAATGCAAATTTGTCCGGCAGTTGGTTCATAAAAACGACACAATAAGTTCACAATAGTGGATTTACCAGAACCGGTTTCCCCAACTAAAGCAACTGTTTGACCTGCTTTTACTTTTAAATTAAAGTGTTGCAAGATTGGTTGATCTTCAATATAGCTAAAATCAACATTTTTAAACTCAATATCCCCTTTAATTGGTTCATAGTTTTCTGTTTTAGGTTCAAATACTGTACCATATTTTTCAATGACTTCATCACTATCCACAATACTCGGTTGAGCATCCAACATATAAAGTACTCTTTCCCCAGAAGCTTGGGCCATTTGAAATTCAGAAAGCATAAATGCCATTTGTTGAATTGGTTGGAAAAATAATTGTGCATATTGAATAAACATCATTAATGTACCCAAAGTAATAATGCCTTGACTACTTAAATCAGCACCAATCCATATCGTAATTGCTAATACAAAAGAAGATATAAATTTAACCAACGGTCTAAAAATACCACCCAACATTTGTGCTTTAACTGCCACTGTTTTTAATTCATGGGTATCCAATACAAATTCTTCATTATTTTTATCTTCTAGCACTAATGTTTTACTTGTCTTAGCCCCATTAATACCTTCATTAAAATCATTGGTTACTTTTGAATTAGCTTTCCTTACATGTCGGTATTGCTTTAAATTAATCATTTGAAAATAATACGTTAATATACCTAAAAATGGCATTGCAACCAAAATAATCACGGTAAGTTTAACTGAACTTTGCAACATAACAACCGTTGCAATGATACTGACTGGAATTCCCCAAAAAACATCGATAAAAGACCAAGATAATACTTCCGCTAAACGGGATATATCACTGGTAATCCGTGCCAATAACCAACCCGTTGGGGTTGTATCGTAATAAGAGAAGGATAATGATTGCAATTTATCAAAAGCTTTCTTTCGTAAATCGTAACCAAAACCCATTTCAATGCGACCGATTAAACGGAAGTAAATGTAGTTTCCAATACCGTTATAAGCAATTAATAAAATAAATGTAATTAAAAAAGAAATAAAAGTTTTGGAATTAAATGCTTTCGTTGCTAATTCGTCCACTGCAATACGAGATAAATAGGGCAATAAAACATCAGCTATTGAAAAGCCAATTTGCATAAATGCTAAAATGATAATAATTTTTTTATATGGTTTCAAATGTGTAAACAGTTGTTTCCACACTTTTAAATTAAACCCTTGATCGGAAAAGTCTTTTTCTTCAAAACGTGTTGACATATTTTCACCACCTTTCCTACGCTTTTATCCGTGTTTGAATTGCAGCCACACGGGAATAAATACCATCTTGTTGCAATAATTGTTCATGGGTGCCCATTTGAGCAACTGATCCTTTATCTAATACAATGATTAAATCACTATCTTTTGCAGAACTAATGCGTTGCGTAATAATAATCATTGTTTTTTGCTTACCTAATGCATGCAATGCATTACGAATCTTTTCGTCTGTTTGCGTATCCACTGCGGATAATGAATCGTCAAAAACTAAGACATCACTGTCTTTTAATAACGTACGGGCTATCGCTATCCGTTGTTTTTGACCTCCGGATAATGTCACTCCTTTTTCACCAACAATCGTATTGTATTGTTGATCAAATGTCTCAATAACATCATGCACACTGGCAATACGCGTTGCTTGCGTTATCGCTAAAGGATCTGCATTTGGATTCACTGCTTTTAAATTATCCATGATCGATTTGGAAAATAAAAATGGTTCTTGCAAAACAATACCAACATGGTTACGTAAAGCTTGGCGATTAATTGTTAATGAATCATGGCCATTAAATGTAATTGAACCATTACTAGGATCATAAAGCCGAGTTAATAAATACATTAGTGTACTTTTACCTGAACCCGTTGGTCCAATTATTGATACCGTTTTCCCTTTTTCAATCGTAAAACTTATATCATTTAAAACTTGTTGATTATCATCTGCATAAGCAAATCCTACATGATCAAAAACAATGTCTCCATCCAAATCATCGCTGATACCACTGATTAAATCTTCCTGTGGAGTTTCAATAATATCTTTCAAACGGTCAATGGATACACCCATTTTCCCAAAGTCAGATAAAATTCTTCCCAATTGTCTCACTGGATATAATACTAAAGATTGGTATTCCACAAACACAACAAAGTTACCGACACTTAAATTACCTGATTGTACGGCAAAAACACCAGCAATCAATACGGATAAAATACCAAGTAAAACAACCACATAACTGCTTGCCCAATAGGACCCTAAAAAAGAAATCATATGATATGTGACATCTTTATAATTCTTAGATACTTTATCAAACTGATCTACCTCATATTTTTCACGATTAAATGCTTTAACTACACGAACGCCACTTAAACTTTCTTGCACTTTCGTCGTCATTTCTGCTTCCGCTTCATCGGAAAGTAAAAATTGTTTTTGAACTTTATTAAAAAACCAATAACTGTAAAGAAAAATAATTGGTAATGAAACAGAAGCAAATAAAGCTAACTTCACATTTAATGTAAATAAAACAATTAAAGCAATCAATGCCGTAAAGAAAATATAAAAGATTTCAGCCAATTGACCCGCAAAAAAACGGCGAATCATATCCACATCTGAAGTACACTTTTGAATCAATTCACCTGTATTGGTTTGCACATGATAGGCATAAGGTAACCGTTGAATGTGTGAATATAAATGATTTCTTAAATTTTCGACTAAGTTTTCACTCACTGCCCCTTGATAGACTTGGCGGAAACTCATTAATAATGCGACAAGCGCATAAACAATAATCAAAAAAATAGCAAGTATCCATGGATTTTCTTGGCAATAGTGTACACCACCCAATAATTGTGCAATTGTTTTAGTAAATACATTTTGTAATGGTGCGTCATTAATGACATTATCAATAACAAAAGAAAAGCTTAATGAAGCGAATAAGTTAATTGCCGCATATCCAATTGTTGCTAAAATTACAGCACTTAAAAGCAAACGTTGTCCTTTTAAGTGTTGCCAAATAAATTGAAAACGACTCATAAAAAACGAAACATCCTAATAAGTTTAATCAGTTTTATAGCGGATGTTTTTTTCTCCCCTTTTAAATTCACTACAAAACTGTCCTAATGCTTAATCATTACATAACTACCCCCACTAGACACGGTAACTACTATTATAATTGGTGGTTTGTACATTCTTTGAATATTATTTTCATTAATAATGAAAATTTTATAATTTTTTTCAATCACTTTAATTTTATTGGGTTGCTTTTTTCTTAAAAAACATTAAAAAGCCTATTAAAGAACATATCCATGTTGAATAACAGGCTTTTAAAATTAACAATTTACGTCAACCTTATGATCTATTAAGTAGGTCGTTGCTGCAAAACTTACAATACCTAAAATCGTTAATAAAATCGTAAAGGTATCAAAACTAAAATCAATATTCGCGAACACATACATTGCAATAATAATCAATGCCATACCAATTCCAACGCGAACTATTTTATGCAATTGTTGAATCCAAGATGTGTAATAGAATGTGATAAAGAATAATCCAATTAAATACAGTGAAGTACTATTGATTAAACTACGAATCAATTCGACAAATAATTCAAACCAATCCTTCAACTCTATATTGCCAAACACTTGCATTAATGCACGAATAAATTGAGGGAAGTCTTGCATAACATTACGTAATGCATCAATTATTGTTCGTGCATCAAACACCATTCCCATAATAAATGTACCTAACCCAAATAAGAAGAAACCTAATAAGGTAATTAAAGAGAAAATCATTAACCAAATATTAACGAATAAGATTTTCGCTGCTAACATTTCCCATGATTTTATTGGTAACGTATTGTACAAGTATCCGTTAACTTTAAACATATTGTTTTCATAAGTTGTAAATAATCGAACAATAACAACTACCCATACAACAAATATTCCAATGGAAAATACTGTAAAAATAATGATAAACAATTGTTCCAATGCTTCATATTTGAATCCACCTTGCCCAAATCCAAAAAAGCCAAAACCTATACCTAATAGGAAAAATCCAATTAATATTGCAATACTTAATGCTCCATATTCTCTACGGCATTGTCTAAATTCTAATGATAAACACTTAAGCATTTCTAAATACCTCGATAAATAAATCATCTATACTCTTATTTTCACTTGCTCTTAATTCATCTGCATTGCCCTGCAATACAACATTACCTTCTTTGATGAAGACTACTTCATCAAAGATACGTTCAATATCTTCCACTAAATGAGTTGATAATAAAATCAATCCATTTTCATTATAATTCTTTAATATCGTATCCAAGATTACTTCCCTGGCTGCAGGATCTACCCCTGCAATTGGTTCATCCAAAACATAAACTAATGCATTACGCGACATACATAATACTAATAAACATTTTTCATACATTCCTTTGGATAACGATTTAATTCGCATCTTCGGATTTAATCCCATATCTTTTAATAACCGTAATGCTTTTTCCATATCAAAGTCTGGGTAGAAATCTTCATAGATATGCAATGCATCTTCAATTAACATCCATTTTGGAAAGTATGGTTCATCGCTTAAAAAAGAAACAATACTTTTTGTGTAAGCACCGATGTTACTTCCGTTAATGGTAACTTTCCCTTTATAGTCGTGAATTAACCCTGTTAATATTTTCATTAGTGTCGTTTTACCAGAACCATTAGGACCCAATAAACCAATAATTCTTCCGGGTCTTAAATTTAAATTAACTTCATTTAATGCTAATTTATTACCATATTTTTTACTTAAATTATGAATAGATATAATTGTTGATTGATCATCAACCAATAACAATTCATCATTTGTTTGTATTAATTCACTCATGCTATTCCCCTTTCATTTTAATAATTTCTAAAATCATATTAATATCAACGTTTATTGCTGCACATTCTTCAATACAATGATTCACAATACTCTCAGCCCATTGTTTTTTATTGTTATCAATTTGTTGTTGATCAAATGCCACAAATTTACCTATCCCTCTTTCTGTCTTAATGACACCTTCTTGTTCTAATACTGCTAAACTTTTAACAATTGTATTCGGATTAACGCCATACATACTTGCTAACTCTCTTACCGATTCAATTTGCGAACCCGTTAAATATTGTCCAGCAAATATTTTTTTCTTTATATCATCACCAATTTGTTTCCAGATTGCTTCATTCTCATTAAATTGGAACATATAACCTCCTTATGACTGTATTATATTACTAGTACAGTGGTTACGCAATGCTTTTTCTTTATTTTTTCCTATTTTTTTATCCATATAACATAAATTTCTTGTAATTTGTCGTTAATTTCTTTATTATTTATACGCTATTGAATAAAAGGAGGTTATCAATTAATATGAAACGTACATATCAACCAAGTAAACGTAGAGCCAAAGCTACTCACGGATTTAGAGCACGTATGGCTACTGTTGGCGGACGTAAAGTTTTAGCTAGAAGAAGAGCTAAAGGTAGAAAAGTATTATCTGCATAAGATAAGATAAAAAGAGCCACGTTCAACTGTGGCTCTTTTTGCAAGTAAATCCTATGAGAAAAGAAGTTAGACTATGTAAGAATGAAGAATTTGGGCGAATTAGACACCAAAATTGTTCATTAAAAAATGCATCGTTTATCATTTATGTTTCGCCTAAATCAAATTCTTTAGCTCGATTTGGTTTATCGGTATCCAAACGCAATGGTAATGCAGTCGTACGTAATAAAATAAAACGCCAATTGCGCATGATGGTGCAAGAATTAGTGGATTTTGAAAACTATCCATTGGATTGCATTATTATAGTACGCAAAGTTTATTTAGATTGCGACTATGCCACCAATAAAAAAGCATTGGAGAAACTGTTAAATAAAGCTATAATTTAACGGTAATTATTAGTTTAAGGAGATTCAATGAAATTAACACGTAAAAAATACATGTTATTTGCACTTTCATTCGTTGGTTTATTCCTATTAAGTGGATGTACATCACCAACGGATGCATCTGGAAATATCATTATGATTTTTAAAGACACCCCATTTATGACCACAATTAATGATACAGGTTGGTTTGGTGTCTTTGTTTGGCCAATTGCCCAAATTATTAACTATTCTGCAGATTATGTAGGAGCTGCCGGTGGTATTATGGCAGCAACTGTTATTACTAATATTGTTGTTGTATTATTAACAATTCGTAGTCAAATTGGTATGCAACGCATCCAATTAATACAACCTGAATTATTAAAAATTCAAAACAAATATGAAGGTAAAACAGATGATCAATCCAAAATGCGCATGGCTCAAGAAATGCAAGCATTGTATGGTAAATACAACATTAACCCATTAAGTTCAATGTTAGGAACATTTGTTCAATTCCCAATTATCTTCGCTATTTTCCAAGCAGTTCAACGTTCACCAATTGTAACAAACGGTACTTTCTTAGGTATGAGCTTAGAACAAACGCCATGGAATGGAATTACACATGGCGAATGGATGTATATCTTATTATTCGTTGTTATGATTGCTGCGCAATTAGGTAGTATGTTAGTTCCACAATGGTTATCTAAAAAGAAAGCCAAAGAAAAAGCAGCAAGAGAACATCATCGTTATGTTGAACAAAAAAATCCGATGGGAAATACAATGTATTTCATGATGTTGCCAATCATTGTATTATCTGTTGTTTGGCCAAGTGGAATGGTTGTTTATTTCACGATTTCATCTTTAGTAAATATTGTTAAAACACTTGTCGTACAATATATTGTGGATAGAAAAGGATAAGCATATGGAAAAATACAGTGCAAACACAATTGAAGAAGCAATCGAAGTTGCTTGCAATGATAAGAATTGCAAAAGCGATGAATTAAAATATCGCTTATTGGAAACAACTGATATCAGTGAAGGCAATGTTACCATTGAAGCTTATTGTTTGAATGATATTAAAGAATTTTTATTCGATTACTTAGGTAACTTCTTTGTAGAAGTTGATCCTGATGGGATTGAAATGGAAATTAATCTTAATAAAGAAGAAGAGTCTTTTCATGTTAATTTAAATTCGAATAACAATGCCGTTTACATTGGTAAAGCTGGATTAACTTTAAAAGCGATCAACACCATTGCTAATAGTGCGGTAAGTAGTGTTTTTAAACACAGATACCCAGTTTTTGTGGATATCAACAATTATAAACACCACCGTTATTCCCGCTTAGTAAGATCTGCTAAAAATGTAGCGAAAAATGTTCAAAAAACACATATTGAAGCACATTTAGATCCAATGCCTAATGATGAACGTAAAGTAATTCACCAAGCATTACAAAATTGGAAAAACATTTCCACCCAAAGTGAAGGTGAAGGCGCTACCCGTCATATCGTCTTAAAATATATTGATCCAAGTGAGCAAGTTGAAGAAACAATTTCTTTAGGTTCAGGAATCGACTTAAGCGACGAAACACTTTAATCTTTATAAAGTCTTAGTGATTTAAACTAAGGCTTTTTTATTTACAATTATAAAGAATTTAGATAACGCGAAATGATTCACAAATTTGTAAAAGTAACCGATGATTAATCATTTTGATTTAAATAATATTTAAGAACATTTTGTAAAATATATGATATTTGGAGAGTTATTACTCATACAATGTTGTGATACAAAAAATTAGCAAAGGTTAATTGATTACAACCATTGCTAACTTTTTTATAAAGATATTTTAATTATTGATCCTTCACTTTCAATTTCAACAAGTTCGAAGTGAGGGTGTTTTTTAATGTACGCTTTTAGTGTACTTACAATTTGCATTATTTCGTGTGCATCCATACCAATATCGCATTTAGAAGTGATAATGTAACCCAATGCTTTATTTAGTATTAATGCATTAGGTAAAACAATTTGATGTTTTTTTCCTTCGGTGACTATTGATATCTGCATTATTCCACACTGATGGTGATTAAATCCCCATCTTCACTTTCTAACTCAACTAAAGTACCAAATACACCTTTATCAACCAATTGAAAGATGTATTCAAAGTCAATGTTTTTCATTATATCCTCACCATTTTTACTGGCCATAAATGGTAAGGATGAAGCAAGCAATAACTTAACAGCAGCTATTGGTAAATTTACCTTAACTTTATCCCCATCCGAACTTAATACATTAATGCGTAAAACCAATTCATCAACAGATTTACGTTGTTTTTCAGGTACATAATAAGTAGTCGGTGCATTATCACCTTTAACTAATGTATCTAAAGTAACATTAAATAAATTGACTAAATCAATGAGCAAAGATATGTCGGGAATGGATAAGTCATTTTCCCATTTACTCACTGCTTGACTGGATACATTTAGTTTAGAAGCTAATTCTTCTTGCGTATAATTATTTTGCTTACGATACAAAGCAATGCGATTTCCTAACGTTGCCATAAACCCTCCTAGTTAAATATAAAATCTTTGGCTTTCGAGTTATACACCATAAATGATAATGGAATTAAAGTAATTGCACTGGAAGCAATAAAAACAAGTGATATTGGAATATAATCACAGAGTAATCCAATAATAATACTACTCATTGCGCTTGCTCCAATTGTACAAGTACTAAACAAACCGATGATTGATCCTTTAGAATCATTCGGTATAATCATCATTAATTTAGCATTGAATATTGAATTTTCAATGACTAAACCTAAGGATGTCAAAACGGATGAAACAGTAATAATGTAAATATTAGTTGATCCATACATAATGATAGAACTAATACCCGATAGAATAAATCCATATTTAAATAAAAAATACGTTTGTTTCTTAGTTAAATTCACTGTGCTTAAAAATAACGTTCCACCCATATAAGCACATGTTTGAATGGCACTAATGTATCCATATACTTTTACATCAAATCCAATGTCCAATACCCATGCCATAAATAAACTTTGAACTCCAGATCCTAATAGATTAATTACCAATGCAATGAACATAAAAAATGTTAAATTTGAATTCGATAATAAAACTTTCAATCCTTGCTTTAAATCATTAATAATTACCTTAATGGATAGGGATATCGTTTGTTTGTCTCGCTTATTTAAATTTATAAACATCTCCGAAAAAGCAGATAGCAAAAATGATATTCCATTCAATATAATTATCCATCCCACGCCCAATATGGCAATCAAGGCACCAGAGATTGCTTTCGATGAAAGTTGAATAAATGAATTCACCGCATTATAGATCGATTGTCCTTTAACGATAGTGTCACTATTCAATAAATCAATTAATACAGTATCCACTGCAGGATTAAAAAATAAAGAACAAAACGATGTTAACAGTGCAATCAATAAAACAATTGAAACGCTTAAGCTATCATTTAATGCGAATATACCACAACCTATCATTAATAACCCACGAATAACATCGGTTATTACAATGGCTTTTTTGCGATCAATGCGATCTATAACCGTTCCACTAATAGGTAATAAAGCCATTTGCACAAACATTGATATCGACGACATTATTCCCATTAATGCCGTGGAATTCGTTTTGGCGTAAACCCAATAGCCAATCGCAACAGAATAAAGAATATCCCCAAAATCACTAATAGCATTTCCAAATAGAAGTAACTTGTAATTCTTACTAAAAATTTGTTTCATCATTGATTTCCTCCTTAACTGGTTTAAATTTTAATGAATTAAGGCATTATTTTTAACCGAGAGAAAGTTGAATATCTATACCATTAGTTGAATTGTTTCCAACTATTCGTTGAGTTAATAATGTAAGTATTATTAATTTAGTTTTTTATCTTATCCATCAAATAATCATGACTCCTCTAAGTGATAAAAGTTAACAACAAAGATAAAATAATATAACACCTGAAATTCAAGAAAATTTATAAATCCATGATCTTGTGGAAAACTAAATAGAAGCTTAATTTATGTGGAAAAGCCAATTATTTTAATAAAACGTTAACTTAATTCGTAATTTTTCCACAGACTTTGCGCATTCCACAATTGCTAGTTTTCCACATATGTTGAAAAGTGTGGAAAATCCAAAATATTGCGATAAATAAAGGGATATTTTTCCATATTCAAATGTTAAAAGATTGTAAAAATTTAAAATTTTTCCACACTTTCCACAATTAACTAAAATGTGGATAAATTTTCCATAATACATGCAAAAATAAAGTTGTGGAAAATTGTGGAAAACTAATAAATATACGATGATTACTATAGATTCTTTCCACAATAGTATGTGGAAAGAATTTTTATCCACATTTTCATGCTTAAACTCAGAAAAAACCTATGCTATTCTAGTAATGTCTTAGGGGTAATATGGAAAAGAATTATACGCAAAACGACTTCATGCAAAATATACCATTTATGGAAATGCTAGTCGAACAAATAAAACAAAGAAATTTAATTGATAGTAATATTGTTAACACATTTATAAAACCTGGCTGTGCGTTAGCATTATTAGAAACAGAATTAACAATTATCATTGCAAATAGTGAAATTACTAAACAGATTACGTTAAGTAATCACGATGTTATTGAACAATTAATTCAAGAATTAACACATACCAAAACACAATTATCCATAATGGATAAAAAGGAATATGAACAATATTTAAGTACTAATATCGTAATCGATCCGACGAAATCTAGTCAGACCACTAAAACGACAAGTAGTTTTGGCATTGAAAATAAATTAATGAGTTCTTATACCTTCGATAATTTTGTCATTGGAGATTGCAATAAAGAATGCCATGCTGCCGCATTGGCATGTGCTTATAATCCAGGTAAGTTTTACAATCCTTTATTTATCTATGGAAATTCAGGTATTGGAAAAACACATTTGTTGTGTGCCGTTGGAAATTATGTATTGGCGAATCATCCAAATTCAAAAGTTTGTTATATGCCAACAATGGACTTTGTTGAATATGTTACCAGTTCCATTCATAAAGGGACCATTGATGCATTCAAACATGAATTAAAAACATACGATGTCTTATTAATGGATGATATTCAATTTTTAGCGAATAAAGAAAAAAGCCATGAAATATTCTTTAATTGTTATAACGAATTAATTAATAACAATAAGCAAATCATTGTAGTTTCAGATCGTTTACCAAGTGAAATTAAAGGATTGGAACAACGCATTATTTCACGCTTTGATCAAGGGTTGACAGTTGGAATGGATTCGCCTGAATTTGAAACTAGTTTAGCTATTTTGAAGCGTAAGCTTTCCGATTCCAGTGAATTTGAAAATGATATCGATGAAGAATCGTTAGTATTCTTAGCATCGCATTTTTCTCGTGATGTTAGGCAATTGGAAGGTGCATTGAAAAGATTACAGTTTAAAATTATTCAATACCATCCGCAAACGCCCGTAGATTTAGCCTTCACAGTAAAAGCATTCGATAAATCCATCAGTGAGCAAACTTTGGCAGGAAATATCAATCCTCGGAAAATTATTACGACAGTAGCAGATTATTACAATCTTACCCGTCAACAAATAATTTCTAAAACACGAACGAAACATGTCTCAATGGCACGACAAATTTGTATGTATCTTATACGTAAAAAATTGGATTTACCGTATTTAGCCATTGGGGCAGAATTTGGCGGCAAAGACCATTCGACCGTAATGAATTCCATTAATAAAATTGAAAAGTTACGTAAAACCGATAAATCTTATGAACTTGCATTAAAAGAATTAGAAAAATTATTGGAACATTAAAAAATCCACAATTTTTATACCCAGTAATTCCACATGATTATGACCTTAAATACACGATAAAATTGGGATATTTCTAAGTTTTCCACATTTTTCCACAAGCTAATAATAATAATTCTTATATAATTAATGAACACAGGGAGGCCCTTATGAAATTTAGTATTAACAAACGTTTATTTAATAATGCATTATCCAATGTAAGCAAAGCAATATCTCCAAATTCGCCAGTTCCATCTTTGAGTGGGATTAAAATTGAATTAAAAGATAATAATTTAATATTAACTGCAGCAGATTCAACTTTATCAATTATTAAAACAATTCCAATTACCAGTGAAAACTACAACATTATGGTCGAATCTACCGGTGTTATTGTATTGGATGCGCGTTATTTACTTGAAATGGTGCGTAAGATCGATGGAGATACGATAACCATCGATGTATTGGACACTACTTTAACGCGTATCAAAGGTAATAAAGTTGAATATACTGTCAATGGTATGCGTGCTGAAGATTACCCAGAAATCAGAACGCCACATCCTGAAACTTCATTTGAAATTGATGCGGATGAATTGGTTAAATCAATTTCCCAAACAATCTTTGCCGTAAGTAAAAAGGAAACACGTCCTGTATTAACGGGTGTTAATTTAGTTAATAAATCAGGTCTATTATCTATGATTGCTACTGACTCTTTTCGTTTATCACGAAAGCAATTAAAAATTGATACGATTGTTAGCTTTAATGTGACAATACCGGCACGAACTTTGGATATTGTGGATAAAATCATTGAAGATAATTCAACTGTCATCATTTATGTAGGGGATATGAATTTACAATTTTTAATTGGTGATACAATCATTCAATCCCGGTTAATTGATGGATCTTTCCCAGAAACAGAACGGTTAATTCCAACAACGCATTCAAGAAAATTAGTGTTAAATAGTATGGAAATATTAAATGCTTTGGATCGTTGTTCATTTATTAAGAATGATGGGATGGCATTGGTTAAATTTTCCGCCAATGCATCAATCTTAAATATTTCCAGTCGTAACCAAGAAGTTGGAAGTAGTTTGGACTCATTAATTCCAGTAAGTTATGAAGGTGATCCAATAGAAATTAGTTTCTGTGGTGATTATGCGAAAGAGGCAATTCGTGCATTGGATGATGCCCAAGTCAATTTCTTAATGGATGGTGAAATGAAAGCATTCTTAATCACATCGGATTCAGATGACACCATTACTCAATTAATTTTGCCTGTTAGATCTTATAATTAGTTATTAAATTGAAATTAAAGCCTATTTTTGAAGAAAATAGGCTTTTTATATGCATAGAGTATAGGGGTACGTGTTCGCATTAATCGCTTAAATATGGTAAAATAATAAAGAAAATGAAAGGGGAATGAAATGAAAATTAAAGGTGAATACATTACATTGCAAAATTATTTAAAATACAATGATTACATATCATCGGGTGCAGAATCTAAAGTTTATCTATTAAATAATAAAGTTTATGTAAACAAAATTTTAGAAACTAGACGTGGTAAAAAATGTTACCCAGGTGATGAGATTGAAATTAATGGAAATATAGATGTGATTGAATAATGATCGTAGAATCCATTACAACACGACAATTTCGTAATTTAACTGCCCTTAATTGGAAACCATTCTCTGGATTAAACATATTGATTGGAAAAAATGGTCAAGGTAAAACCAATCTATTGGAAAGTATATATTTTGCTGCTTCTACAAGATCATGTCGCATCAATGATAGTAAAGCAATGATTCAACATGATAAAGATAATTGTGTCGTGGAAATGCAATACTATAGCAATCACGCATCCCATAACGTTAAAATGGTCATCTATAATCAAGGTAAAAGTATTTTTGATGATGGTAAATTATTGAAGCGGAGCAGTGATTACATTGGTAAATGCTTAACCGTTATCTTTTTACCATCCGATGTGTCTTTGTTGGATGAACAACCCAGTCAACGCCGCAGCATGATAGATCAAGAATTGGCTAAATGCGATCGGGATTATCTCAATGCATTAATGAATTACAATGCATTATTAAAGAAGAGAAATCTTTTATTAAAACAAGATAATGTGGATGATACTTACTTGGATGTATTAACGGATCAATTGATTCAAGTTGCCAGTATTATTATTTATAAACGTAATCAATTAATTAATTATTTAAATCAAACATTACCCAGGATTTATTCGGACATTATGAATGAAGCCAGTGTTGTCACATTGCAATATAAAACAAGTGTGGATTGTAAAAATAATATATCCACACAATTAAAGAAATTATATCAAGCAAATATAAGTAACGATAAGTTAAATAAAGTGACAACCATTGGATGCCATAAGGATGATTTTTTATTTTATAAAGATAATTATCTTGCCAAAACAGTGGCATCACAAGGGCAAAAAAGAGCCTTAATTTTGGCTTATAAGTTAGCAATCAATCAATGGATCCATGATACAGTAGGTCAATACCCAATTTTATTATTGGATGATGTATTAAGTGAATTGGATACATTTAATCAACAACATTTGTTAACACTTTTTAATACAGAACAACAAACCATTGTGACAACCTGTCAAAATGAAGATTGGTTTAATAAAGTCGCCAGTGTCACTATGATTGAAAATGGGCGCATCGTCGATCAACGGAGGATAAGCTATGATGGATGAATTAGAAAAAGAAATACAAAAAGCTAAAGAATCATACACCCAAGATGATATTCAAGTATTGGAAGGGTTGGAAGCTGTACGTAAACGTCCAGGGATGTACATTGGAAGTACATCGGTAAGGGGTTTACATCATTTAGTATGGGAAATTGTCGATAACTCCATCGATGAGGCGTTAGCAGGTTATGCCGATACGATTACGGTAACTATCGAAAAAGGGGATGTCATTAAAGTTGTGGATAACGGGCGGGGTATGCCTGTAGAAATTCATAAAAAGACAGGTATCTCAACGGTAGAAACCATTTTTACCGTATTACATGCCGGTGGTAAATTTGGCGGAGGTGCCTATAAAGTCTCTGGTGGTTTGCATGGGGTTGGTGCATCAGTGGTTAATGCATTAAGTACATGGCTAGAAGTCACAGTTGCTAAAGATGGAAAATTGTATCAATGTCAATTTAAAGAAGGTGGTAAAGTTGCGCAAAAATTACATGAAATTGGCACATGTGATTTGGGTAAAAATGGTTCAACGGTACGTTTTAAAGCCGATCCAACAATTTTTACTGATACTACTGTTTACGATTATGACACATTAAAAGAACGTCTGAAGCAATTGGCTTATTTAAATAAAGGCATTCGCATTGTTTTAACGGATGAAAGAGGCGATACACCGAAAGTGGATGAATTCTTATACGAAGGTGGTATCAAGCAATATGTTGAATTCTTAAATAAAGGAAAACAACCGGTTAATGAAACAATCTTTTATTGTGAAGGCGAAGAAGTAGGGGAAGAAACAGGATATAAAGTACTTATCGAAGTGTCGTTGCAATACAATGATTCCTATAATTCCAATGTCTATACTTTCTGTAATAATATCCATACTGTTGAAGGTGGATATCATGAAGATGGTTTTAAGATGGCATTAAATCGGATTATCAATAATTATGCTAAAGATAATAATTTACTAAAAAAAGATGATGAAGGATTAACAGGGGAAGATGTTAGAGAAGGTTTATGTGCAATTATTAGCATTAAACATCCCAATCCACAATACGAAGGTCAAACAAAAACAAAGTTAGGAAACTCAGAAGTACGTAAAATGGTTTCCAGTATTGTTGGTAGAGAACTTCAACGATTTTTATTGGAACATCCAAGTGAGGCTAAAGCAATTGTTGAAAAAGCATCCTTGGCAAGTAAAGCAAGATTAGCAGCTAAAAAAGCAAGAGAATTAACACGTCGTAAAAATGTATTGGAAATTTCTAATTTGCCTGGTAAGTTAGCGGATTGCCATTCCAAAGATGCAACGATTTCTGAAATTTATATTGTCGAAGGGGATTCTGCTGGAGGAAGTGCTAAATTAGGACGTGATAGTAATTTTCAAGCGATATTACCTTTGCGTGGAAAAATATTAAATGTTGAAAAAGCACGATTAAATCGCATTTATGAAAATGCAGAAATAGGAAATATGATCACTGCATTTGGTTGTGGTATTGGTGAGGAAATGGATTTAAGTAAATTACGTTACCATAAAATTGTTATTATGACCGATGCCGACGTTGATGGAAGTCATATTCGTACGTTATTATTAACATTCTTGTACCGTTACTTTAAACCAGTAATTGAGCAAGGATATGTATATTGTGCTTTACCACCACTTTATAAAATTTGGAATAGTAAGGATACAATGTATGCTTATTCCGATGAGGAATTAGAAGCATTTAAACCACATTTTGCAGGCACTAAATTTGATATTCAACGATATAAAGGATTGGGTGAAATGGACCCTGATCAATTATGGGAAACAACTATGGATCCGCAACGTCGAACATTAAAACGTGTGACGATTGATGATGCCATTGAAGCAGATCAAGTATTAAGTATGTTAATGGGAGATGAAGTTGAACCGAGAAAAGACTTTATCGTCCAAAATGCGCACTATGTGCAAAACTTAGATTTCTAGAAAGGAAAGATGTATGAGTGAAGAAAAACTAAATGAAGTAAATGATAAAGAGAATGAAGTGGATTCGTCATCGTTTAATCATGGAAAAATAACATTAACTGAATTTAGCCAAGAAATGCGTACATCATTTCTAGAATATTCCATGTCGGTAATTGTTGCCAGAGCATTACCAGATGCACGAGATGGTATGAAACCAGTGCATCGAAGAATTGTTTATGGTATGAATGATTTGGGAATGACCCCAGATAAACCACATAAAAAAAGTGCGCGTATTGTCGGAGATGTAATGGGGCGTTTCCATCCACATGGGGATTCCGCAATTTATGGAACAATGGTGCGTATGGCCCAAGATTTCTCTTATCGTTATCCACTAGTGGATGGGCATGGTAACTTTGGTTCCATTGATGGCGATGGTGCTGCAGCTATGCGTTATACTGAAGCGCGAATGAGTAAGATTTCATTGGAACTTGTTCGTGATATTAATAAAGATACTATTGATTGGATTGATACTTATCAAGGGGATGAAAAAGAACCTGTAGTGTTGCCTGCAAGATTTCCAAATTTGTTGGCCAATGGGAATCAAGGAATTGCCGTCGGTATGGCAACCAATATTCCACCACATAACTTAAAAGAATTAATTGATGGATGCATTGCCTTAATGGATAATCCTGATATTGAAACAAAAGAATTAATGGGTATTATTAAAGGACCGGACTTTCCTACGGGAGGAATTATCGTAGGACGCAGTGGAATTAAAAGTTATTTTGAGACTGGTAAAGGTACGGTTATTACACGTTCACGCATTGAAACGAAGATAAAAGCTAATGGTAAAGCAATTCTAATTGTCAGTGAAATTCCATACATGGTAAATAAAAGTGTGCTTGTCGCAAAAGTTGCGGAATTAGTTCGTGAAAAAGTTATTGATGGTATCACTGCTTTAACCGATACGAGTAATATGAATGGAATCCATATTGAAATTGAATTAAGAAAAGATGCGCAACCGGATGTTATCTTAAATCAATTGTATCGTTTATCGCCATTACAATCTAGCTTTGCTGTGAATAATATCGTATTGGTGAATAATGTACCTCAACTATTAGGGATGAAAGCATTATTAAATGTTTACACTGATCACCAAATTGATGTTGTAACGCGTCGTACGCGCTATGATTTAAAAAAAGCGCAAGATAGAGCGCATATTTTAGAAGGATTTAGAATTGCAATTGATAATATTGATGCCGTTATTCATACCATTCGTTCCTGTAAAGGTAATGATGATCAATTAACCAATGAATTAATGGAAAAATTCAAATTATCGCAAGCGCAAGCAAAAGCAATTTTAAGTATGCAACTTCGCCGTTTATCTGGATTGGAAAGAGATAAAATTGAAGCAGAATACAATGAATTATTAGCACGCATTGCGAATTATCAAGAAATTTTGGCTGATGTGAATAAAGTTAAAGCTATTGTTAAACAAGAATTATTGGAAATTCGGAATAAATATGGGGATAATCGCCGTTCTGAAATCATTGAAGGTAGTGCTTCAATGGAAGATGAAGATTTAATCGCTAAAGAAGAAATTGTTGTTACTTTAACAAGTAATGGATACTTTAAGCGTTTGCCATTGGATACTTACCGTGTACAAAATCGTGGCGGTCGTGGAATTAAAGGCATGAGCATGAATGAAGACGACATGATCGAACAATTCGTAAGCATGAATACTCATGATTTCTTATTGGTATTTACGAATAAAGGAAGAGTTTACCGGATGAAAGGTTACAATGTGCCATTAGGTTCACGTATTAGTAAAGGTATTCCGATTGTTAACTTCTTATCCCTTGAAAAAGGAGAAAAGGTAAGAACATTATTACCAATTCAAGCCCAAGATTCTCCATGGCATTATTTATGCTTTGCCACAGTTAATGGATTGATTAAGAAAACACGCATTGAAGAATTTGATAGTATTCGTACTGGTGGTAAAATTGCCATTGTGCTTCGGGATGATGATGAATTATTAACTGTCATTCCTTCAACGGGTAATGATGAAATTGTCATTGCGGGAAGTAATGGTAAAGCAGTACGTTTTAATGAAAGTGATGTTCGGGACAGTGGACGTACTTCCATGGGGGTTAAAGGATTTAATGTGGATGGTGGAAAAGCCATTGGTATGACAAGTAATGCATTAGGTCAATATGTTTTCACAGTTAGTGCCAATGGTATTGGTAAAATGAGCGATTTAAGTGAATATCGCTTAAATAAACGCGGTGGTAAAGGTGTTATGACCACACGAATTAGTGAGAAAACTGGTGATTTAACTGCGTTAGTAGCCATTAATGGTAATGAAGATGCATTACTCATGAGTGATGGTGGCATTATGATTCGTATTGATTTAAATAATTTACGCCCAAGTGGACGTGCAACCCAAGGTGTTAAATTAATGAACCTTAATGATGGTGAACATTTTGCTAACTTAGCAATTGTATTGCACGAAGAAAGTGATTCTCAAGTAATCGATGAATCTCAAGATTCTGAATAAAATAAACTTCCTTAAGTTGATTGCATTACTATAGTAATTACTTTGGTTTTATAAACTTCTAATAAAATGTGGGTTGAATCCTAATTTGATTAAGGAAACCCACATTTTTTTATTAATGACTTGAGTCGGTTGAACTGGCGTAGCCTGTTCAACAAAAAAC
>Kit_p2__coassemble_1028_pt1 | contig 21053 bp, 16 predicted proteins | sample Kit_p2__metabat2_high_PE_035 | metagenome-assembled genome bin Kit_p2 | reverse complement strand
GAATAAATTAACTCATAATCATGATCTTTTAAATTATTTTGTTCACCATATTTAAACGCTTGAGTAAAAAACAATCTTTCTTCTTTAATGTAGGTTAATTTTTTTACCAATGCTTCATGCAACGTACTACCTTGCCCCATATGTTTAAAACTATTATTCAAAATAACCCCAAAATACCAATTCAATAAATCATATTTATCTTTAAAATGGCGATAAAACGTCTGTCGTGACACACCACTTTGCTCACAAATATCCCCTACCCTTACCTTTTCAAATTCATTGATTTTCATGCTGCGCTTTAATCCTTCGGCCAACATTAAGTTAATTTCTTGTCTATCCATAATTTTAATTTTACATGAATCCCTGAGTCTGTTCAAACACGCAACGGTTTTTACTTTATAATAGATGCATGAGTCAAAGAAGAAAAAAAGCTGTAAGACGTCGGCGTAAATACCGTTTAAAACCACAAGCTAGGTTTGCTTTAATCGGTTTGGTATTATTGATTGGATGTATCATGATCATTGGTAGCATCATTCAATTAGTTGGCAATCGCCATAATTATGATATTACTTTAAAAGATGCCGTGGAAATTCTACCGATTTCTTTTTTAGATATATCAAAATTGCAGGGAGAAGAAATGAAATCTTATGAAGATGATTTATATACTTCTACTTTAGGTGTTGATGTATCCATGCATCAAAAAAGTATTAACTGGGAAAAAGTTAAAGAAAGTGGAATAACATTTGCTTATATTCGTTGTGGTTATCGCGGCTATCAAGGCGGAGTGTTGCATGAAGATCCAACGTTTAAAGAAAATATTAGCGGTGCTAAAGCGGCCGGATTAAAAGTTGGTGTCTATTTCTTCTCTCAAGCGACAACAGTGGAAGAAGCAATCGATGAAGCGTATTTTACACAAAAGCTCATTAAAGATTACGCATTGGACCTTCCCGTTGTCTATGACTTGGAAGACATTGATTATGATGTATCACGTATTCAAAAAACAAGCAATGAGCAACGCACCAATCATGCCTTAGCTTTTTGTGCCAAGATGGAAGAATTTGGTTATCAACCTATGATATATGCCAACATTTATTGGTTAAACAGCATTTATGATATCAATCGCATTATGAATTATCCACTTTGGATTGCCGATTATGATAATATTCCAAGTTTTGAATATGAATTTAAGATTTGGCAATACAGTGAGACAGCCTCGATCAATGGAATTGAAGAACCTGTCGACCTTAACTTAATGTTAATTAAAAAATAAGAAAAAAATGACACTTATGATACATCCGATAGGTGTCATTTTTTCTCTATATTATCTTGGAAAAGTTAACGTAAAGGTTGTTCCTTTATAAAGCGTTGATTCCACACTGACATTGCCATGATGGAAATCCATGGCGTGCTTAACAATGGACAATCCCAACCCACTTCCCTTAATGGTTTGATTGCGACTTTGATCCACGCGATAGAAACGTTCAAAGATTCGAGAAATATCACTTTCTTTGATGCCAACACCATCATCTTTTACTTTAAGATAGACATATTTATCATCCTGGTCAACAGTAATCCATACATGCCCATTAGTTTTGCCATACTTAATGGCATTTTCAACCAAATTAGCGATGCATTCTTTAACTAATCTTATGTTTCCAACAATAATGGCATAATCGTTAGGGCCAATAAGTTCAATATTACTCTTTTTGGCCATGTCCAAATAATTTGCAATAATCTCATCTGCCAATGGTTTCAATAATACTTCTTGGGAAGTAAACGTTGCTTGATTAGCTTCATCCAATTTGGATAAATGAATGATATCCTCTACCATTTTTAATAACCGTTTACTTTGATCATATATATCTTTACCAATGGTTGTAACATCTTCACTATTAACCAATCCATTTGCAAGTATCTCTGAAAAGCCAATAATGGATGTTAACGGTGTCTTTAATTCATGGCTCACGTTAGCACTGAATTGCGCACGTAATAACTCTTGATTCTTTCGATCGCTAATATCTAATGCCAATAAGATGGCGCCATTAACTTCCCCTTTATCTTTTACCGGTGAAACAAGCAAGCGAATAAAGCGATGATTAATACTTAATTCACAGGATCCTCCCTTGCCTTGTTCTAAGGATTGAATTAATTGTACAAAAGGTAAAGAACCATTTAATTGATAGACACTTTGACCTTCCGATAATTCCTTTACGTCAAATAGTTTTAAAGCAGCTGGGTTATAAGAAAGTATTTTACTTTCATGATTGATGACAACCATACCTTCATTCATACCTGATATTAAGGCATTGAATTCCTTATCATAACGTTTTAATTGGTCCATTTGTTGTTTGATCGTTGTATTTTGCTGATCCAAACGGGTTAATAACGGATTTAACTCTTGATACGTTGGGACTAAAAATGGTTGATCAATATCAATCGTATTAATTGGTTCAATTATACGTTTAGTTAATCGTTTACTTAATATATAAGCAACAATTAATAAAATCACTACCGCCAAAACCAATTGAATCGACAATGAGGATAAAAGGGATGATTTTAAGCTTTGTTGTTGAGCAACCCGCACAATGAGTCCATCATCCATTGTTAATGCATAATAAATATAATTTTGATGCAGACTTTGTGAGTAGCGCTTCGCTAAGCCTTCCCCATTACTTAACGCTTCTTGCACCTCTTCTCGTTGCAAATGGTTTTCAAAATTTGTTGCATCTTTAATCGAATCGTAAATAACGGTTCCTTTTTGATCAATTATACTTACCCGTTGCGCTAAAGGTAATTCGTCCAAATACTTCGTATCACCTGTTTGATAACCCACTGCAATCAATTGGGCAATTTGTTTTAATTCTGTTTTCAATTGATCGTTCAATGACTTTTGAAAGATTCCAAATGCAAAGAAACTGGATAATAATAAGGTAATGGCCACAGTAACCATTGTATTTTTAAATATTTTATTAATCATGATCATTTACCCGATAGCCCACACTTCGTACAGTTTCAATGTATTTTCCCGCATCATTTAATTTACTACGCAATAAACGAATATGTACATCCACAGTTCGTGTACCCTCTTGCTCATATCCCCATACAGTATCTAAGATATATTCTCGTGTAAAGCAATGCCCTGGTTTTTCCATTAATAAAGCCAACAAATCAAATTCTTTGCGGGTTAAATTAATCTTTTCCCCGCTTACATGAACTTCATGACGATCTTTATTTAAAACTAATTCATGGAATATCAATACATTTTCCACTGTGTTTTGCGTTCGCCGTAATAGTGCTTTAATTCGTGCCAGTAATTCCATCATTCCAAATGGTTTCGCCACATAATCATCCGCACCCAAATCAAGCCCCATCACTTTATCAAACTCACTATTTTTAGCAGTTAATAAAATAACTGGAATATTTTTAGTGGATACCCCTTGTTTTAATCCCTTCAACACTTCCAATCCATCTTTTTTTGGTAGCATAATATCCAATAAGATCAATTGGGCATTTTTAGCATCCAAACTTGCTTCAAATGCTAATGGATCATCAAAACCTACCACTTGGTAACCTTGTTGTTTTAAAGTATAACTAACGAGTTTTAAAATAGATGGATCATCTTCAACAATATAAATCATAAATTATTCTCCATCACAATAATACATCACCCACTCCGCTACATTAACACTATGATCACCGATTCGTTCAAAATATTTAGCAATCATAAATTGATTTAGTAAATCTTCACTATTTTTGTTATCTTTTTTCAATTCATCCAAGATATTTTGTTTGCATGCATTAAAGCATTCATCCAATCGATCATCTTCTTGAATGACTTTACTCGCCAATGTTGCATCCATTACTCTAGCACAAGTGACACAATGCTCTACCATTTTTTTTACTTGATGGGCCATTTCTTTTACTGTCATTAAACAGATATCACTTCCCATATCATTTAATATTTCTGCAACATCAACACATTGATCACTAATTCTTTCCAAATCTGCAAATAAATGCATTAACGCTGAAATATAACGTAAATCTTTAGCTACAGGTTGTTGTGTAAGAATAATCTTAGCAATTAATTGTTGCACATTCTTTTCACATGTGTCACTGTTGGCTTCATCATCACTAATGCTTTGTAAATCCAAATCTACACCTTTATTCAAAGATGCATCAATAAGATCCACACAATGGTAACTGTACGCCAACATTGACATTAAATAATCTTGGCATTGATTTAATTCTTGTTCTAATCTTAAACGCATATTATCCAAACCTTCCTGTAATGTAATTTTCACATCGAGGATCTTTAGGATGTGAGAATATTTGTTCAGTTTCTCCCATTTCGATTACTTCACCCATTAAGAAAAATGCTGTTTGATCGGATATACGGGCTGCTTGTTGCATATTATGGGTCACAATAACAATTGTGTATTGATTGCGTAGTTGAAGAATCAATTCTTCAATTGTATTGGTACTAATCGGGTCTAGGGCACTTGTCGGTTCATCCATTAAAATAACTTTAGGATTCATTGCTATTGCTCTGGCAATGCACAAGCGTTGTTGTTGTCCACCCGATAATCCCAATGCACTGGAGTGCAAACGATCTTTAACTTCATCGTATAATCCAACTTGTTTTAATGAATTAACAACAATTTCATTGAGTTTTTGTTTATCCTTTAATCCTTGGCATTTTGGACCATAGGCAATATTGTCATAAATACTCATTGGAAATGGATTTGGTTTTTGAAAAACCATGCCAACGTTTGTTCTTAAATCCACAACATCGCATTTATTATTAAGAATATCTTGCTTATCATAGATAATTTTCCCTTCAATACGACAATCCTCAATATAATCATTCATACGATTTAAGCACCTTAAAAATGTTGATTTTCCACAACCACTTGGCCCAATAAATGCCACCACCTGGTTTTCTGGGATATTCATAGAAACATCTTTTAATGCATGATTATCACCATACCATAAATTCAGTTTCTCAATTTCCATACAATAATTCATGTTTTTCCTACCTTACTTGATAACGTTTAATCATTGTTTTAACACACAAATTAATCACTAGCACCAACGCTAGAATAATCAATGAAATTGCGGATGCTAATTGATAATTGGGTTGTTCACCTGACATAATTGAATAAATCATTAATGACAATGAAGTTCCTTGTGATAAAAAACTTGGATTATCCACAATGACAGTACTGGTCGTATAAACAAGGGCTGCACTTTCACCAATTACCCGACCAATCCCAAGCAAAACACCCGTCAATATTCCATTTAATGCACACGGCAATACAACTTTAATAATTGTTTGCGTCTTCGTTGCACCAAGTGATAACGACCCATCTTTTAATGCTTGTGGGACTGTTTTTAAAGCTTCTTCAGTATTGGCAATAATGGTTGGCAACAAAATAATAGCTAATGTCATCCCACCTAACAATACCGACGTACTTTTAGCGCCCATAAGCGCAGTAATCGGGAATAATACAGTAACTCCCATCAACCCATAAATAATACTTGGGATCCCCGTTAATGTGTTAATTCCTTGGCGTATCAAAGCGCTGAACTTATTTTTTGGCGCATATTCATTTAAATAAATTGCAGCCAATATTCCTACTGGTATCGCAAAACACATACTAATAATAATTAACATGAAAGTTACCACAATACTGCCTCGGATTCCTCCACCCATTGTTTGATATGAAATCGAAGTTAACGTATTGCTTGGATCATCCAGATAACTCACTAAAGTGGCAGCATCCTTCATTTTTTCTTTACTTAAAAATTGTTGGTTACCTTCATTATCTAAATAATATAAAGAAGCAATACTGCTGCCTTCACTTAAACTTACCGTTTTATTATTATCGCCAGCGATTAAACTTTGCATATTTAATAAAGGGGAATCTAAATCAATTGATTCCACTTGAATAATGGCTTTCTTATTCACATTGGTGCTATCTGAAAAGACAACACCATAGCGCGAAGAGCAAGCACTTTCTGCGCAATTTGAGCAATCAAATGTTTCGTCACTCAATTCAGTAACTTGAGCATTCATAGTACTTACGGCATAATTACTGCTAATTAAATGCCAATTGATGCTACTGATTCCAGTTTTAAGCAAGTAAATTAAGATCATTGCCAATACCGAAACAGCAATAAATGCGCTAACATACGTAATTCCATTCAATAATCGATCTTTTGTTTTACGCTTCATAACCACTACCTATCCGTTTTTTAATGGCATTTAAAATACCGTTACTGACAAATATCAATACAATTAACACCAAACCGACTGAGAAACGGATATCATAATCCAAACCACTGGTTTCTTTTAATCCAACTAACATTGTTGAGGTTAATGTTCGTGTTATATCAAATAGATTAAATGTTGGACCAAACAATTTGTTCCCAGCAACCATTGCCACAGCACTCGCTTCACCAAACGCTCTTCCTAAACCTAAAATAGCGCCTGCAAAGATACCACTTTTCGCACTGGTTAATATAATTTTAAAATTGGTTTGAGTTACTGTTGCTCCAAGGGCAAGGGACGCTTGTTCTAAATTGATATCCACTGCTTTAATAGCTGTCACACTCATGCTTGTTAATGTTGGAAATATCATAATAGCCAACACTAAGATAACTGCCAATAGACTTGACCCACCATAGGTTGTAACGGAAAACATTGTCGCAAGATTTGCTACTGCTTGACAAATAACCCCTGAAGCAAAAACGCCATAAACAACACTTGGAATGGACGCCAATAATTCAATGACACTTTCGATTATATGACCTAATTTTTTAGGGGCAATTTTAACAATAAATAAAGCAGTTAATACAGAAATTGGAAAAGCAATCAATAGAGCTGCCACACAAGCGATGATTGTATTAATAATAATAAATCCAACACCATAAACACCTTGGTCTTGGCGATACGTATTTCCAACCAAAAATGACCAAACGTTTTGTTGTCCATAGGCATAATTTGGTAAGAAAGGTGCTATCCCTTTAATGACTATAAAGACAACAATGATGCAAATAAAGCTAGCTGACAACAAGGCCATTGCTTTCGTTAAGCTTTTAAAACTCTTGTCAGCTAGCTTTTTAAATTTCAAATGTTTTGGGTGCATTATTGCACGTCAGCAAAAGAAAGGATAGCACCTGTATAAATTTGATTTAATTGTTGAGCAGTAATATTTGTCAATGCATTGGCTTTGTTAACCACCGCTACCACTGCATCCAAACAAAATTGACCATTTCCCAATCCATCGCTTACTGTTTCTTCATCTTTAAATGCACGTGATGCAAAACCGATATCAATAGCATTAGGACCATCTTTTTCATCACCTAAAGTACGTTTAAACGCATCTGAAGAGCCTGTTTGATTCATTGCAAAATTAACATTACCTGCTAATGGTGCAAAGCTTTCTAACGCTGCTTTAATGCAATGTTCTACGGAAGTAGATCCACCAGTACGAATTGTTAAACCACTATTATCTTGATTTAACACAGGGTAATTTGCCGCAATTTCTGACCAAGGTTTAGCATTGCTATCATCGACAATCCCACCATTTTCACTAATAACTGCCATACCTTCTTGGCTTAATGAAATGTAATCAATAAAAGCTAATACTAATTGTTTTAAATCTTCACTTTCATATTCCGCTCTTAATGCATAGTTGAATGGTCGTTGTAATTTATAGCTACCATCCAATACAGCTTCTTTTGAAGCTTCAACACCTTCGAAATTCAATGCTTTAATATTATTTGCTTCAAAATCAGTTGTTAAGGATGTATATCCAATACCCGCAGTATCCGCACCAACGCGTGTCGCCATATCTCCATTGCTGCTAACTTCAGAAGCACTCGAAGTTAATTGATCGCTTTCCATTCCAACCCCTTTTTCAAATGCTTCACGAGTACCAGAACTTGAATCACGTGTATACACATGGATTGTAGTCTCACTTGTTGAAGTACTTGCAGAGGCACTTGGACTCGTTGTTGTACTTGTACCAGTACTTGTGGAACATCCTACCAAGCTCATCATTAATAAACCTGTTAAACCAATTTTAGTTAATTTCATGTTTTCATTTCTCCTTGTAGCCTTGCTACGTCTTTTACTTTAAACAGGTTATGTTAAATCCATGTAAAGCGAATTGTTAAATGTTTGTTAAATATACAAAACTCCATCGGAATTAACCGATGGAGTTACGCTGTTTAATCAATTAATAATTTTCTTTTTTAACTTCAAAGAAAGATTTTGCATATCCACATAATGGACATAATGCAGGTGCTTGTTTAGCTTCTAAAGTGTATCCACAAACACGGCATTGCCATACAACTGGTTCGTCTTTAACAAAGACTTTACTTGTATCCACATTATTTTTTAATGTGTTATAACGATCTTCATGTTGTTTTTCAATGGCAGCAACCATGCGCATTTGAGCAGCGATACGAGTAAAACCTTCTTCATCCGCTTCTTTTGCCATACGATCATACATATCTGTCCATTCGTAATTTTCACCTTCAGCTGCCATTTTTAAGCATTCGCTAGTTGTAGGAATTTCTCCACCGTTTAATGCTTTGAACCATAAGTAAGCATGTTCTTGTTCATTACGCGCTGTTTCTTCAAAAATTTCAGCGATTTGTTCCATACCTTCTTCACGTGCTTTCATTGCAAAGTAAGTGTATTTATTACGTGCTTGACTTTCCCCTGCAAATGCATCTTGTAAATTCTTTTCTGTTTTGCTACCTTTTAATTCCATTTGTTTTTACCATCCTTTTCTTTACATTTTTGACAAGTACCAATTAAGGTGACGCTTAACTGCTCCACATCAAGATTGTACTTTTGTTCACTAATTTTCTTAATGATATCATCCAAATCGGATAAATCAATGATTTCATGACAATCTTTACAAATAAAATGAGCATGTGGTGTTAACGTACCATCATAGATTACTTCATTATTAACTGAAGTAAAGTAAGATAATTCATTGTTTTGCACCAAAGCGTTTAATGTGCGATATACCGTAGCTAATGAAATTGTTTCCTGATCAGCATTAACGCAATCATAGACTTGCTTGGCACTCATGTGTACTTTTTTACCGACAATAACATCTTTTATACGTTGTCGTTGCTTTGTGTTGCGTTGCATATCCCACCACCTTTCACTTGTACTTTAAGTATACTCTTATTGAGAATGATTTGCAATAAGAAATCAAAAGAAAAGCATCTGATGATTCAAATGCCGAAATTAATAGTCAGAAAATACATCATGAGTTACCGTATTGTCTTCAAAGATATACCGAGGTCTATGTTTACTTTCCATATATAATTTACCAATATATTCGCCCAATACCCCTATGCATAGCAACTGAATACCGGATACAAAACACATAATGGCCACCATACTCGTCCAGCCAGTTACTGTACTTCCAACAAAATAAGTAATCAATGACCATATTAATCCAACAAAAGATATACCTGATATTACGATTCCAATCAATGATATCAAATGCAATGGCTTAACCGATAACGACGTAATTCCATCAATAGCTAAACCCATCATTTTACCCAATGGATAATGTGACTCACCAGCTACACGTTTTTCCCGACTATAATAAACCGAATCACTCTTAAATCCAACTAAAGGAACCAATCCCCTTAGGAATAGATTAACTTCTGGATAATGGGATAATTCATTTAACACCTTACTGGAAAGTAATCGATAATCAGCATGGTTATAAACAACATTGGCTCCCATCGAATTTAAAAACTTATAAAACCCTTGCGCAGTTGTACGTTTAAACCATGTATCAGTTGCCCGATCATTTCTAACCCCATAAACCACTTCACATCCATGCATGTATTTATCCACCATTTCATCCATGGCATGAATATCATCTTGCCCATCACAATCAATGCTAATGGTAAAATCGGCATGATCTTTTGCAAACATCAACCCACCTAACACCACATTTTGATGCCCTCGATTACGGGAGCCTTTAAGCCCTTGGTATCTAGAATTACTGTGAGCTAATGATGCAATAATTGACCACGTTGTGTCTTTACTTCCATCGTCACAAAATAAAATAAAACTTTCTTCACTCAAATCATATTTATCGATCAATAAATTTAATTGATCTAAAAATAATGGAGCCGTTATTGGTAAAACCGCTTGTTCATTGTAACAAGGAATAACGATTGCTAATTTTTGTTTCATAGAATCATTATACAATATTTCACATTGGTTAACATTTACTTTAAAATAGATAGTATGAATCAAGTTTTAGATAAAATCTCTCATGTATTTAACCAGCAAGCTTTGCGTTGGTTACTATTAAGTTTAACTACATTTGTCTTGTTGCTTTATTTTGTTCCACCACAATACGCAACAAATGATGATATGAACCTTATATTTTTAGCAAATGGTGGTTTGAGCTATCCGAGCTCTCACCTTGTCTATACCAATATTATTTTAGGCAGCGTATTAAAACATCTGTTTATTGCAATCGGTTCAATAAACTGGTTTACCGTTATAAGTTTAATGGCGTACTATATTAGCTTTTATAGTTTTACTTATTTATATCGGTTTAAGTTAAGTATGTTTAGTTTGATTTTATTCGAGATTGTTACTTACTTTATTACCCTATATTCTTATAATTACACGAGTATTGCCATTGCAATTGCGTTATTTTCAAGCTTTGTGTTACTGCATGGGTTCATTCAAAAAAAATTATGTAGTTGGTTATTAATCACTACTGGAGTTCTCTTTATTTTAGCTTCGTGGATACGTTTTGACTCTTGGGGTTTGGCAGTATTATTTGGTATTCCATTTTATATATTGGTATTTATTCACTTAGTTAAAGCAAAGCAATACCAACGTATTGCCCTTTGTGGTCTTTTATTTATCATAGTTGGCGGTTCATTTATCTTTGATAAATCAATGTATAAAAATGAACAGTTTACGAATTATAAACAATACGAAAACATATTGCATACCATTAATGATTATGAATATATCGAAGATTATGCAACAAAATATGCCGATAACGCACAATTTTATGTTAATCAAGGCATTAGTGTGAATAGCTTCGACTTATTGCGCCATTATACTTATGCCGATGAAACAACTTTTAGTTTAAATCGCCTCAATGCTATTGCTAATCATATCAATCAAACCGCATTTCAAGTTAAAGATTTTACCCAAAAATTGGCAACCTATTATCAATCCCCAACTCATCTTGTTTGGTTAAGCATTATTGTAATTACAATTATTTATTTATTCATCAACCGTGACAAGCCTTACAGTAAGTGGTTACTGATAAGTATAGGAATTGGATTAATTGTAATGTTTACCTATATACATTTAAACCGTTACCCTAATCGTATTGGTTTTGCGTTAGTATTACTCTGCTTTATCTATGGCTTAATTCACATGGATAATGCGCTGTTACCTAAAAATAGCATTATTATGCTAACTTATTTAGCTTATGCTGTTTTTGCCATAACGAATATAAAACCTTTAAACCCGGTGGAACAGCAAAGTTGGATTGATGATTTGAACCAACTTAATCAAGATAAACAACATATATATCTTTACGATGGGTTTTCTCCATTACTTTCTCAAACCTTTAGCTTTAACTTCTATACGTTGAAAGTCGATTCGATTGATAATACCTATCGTTTGGGAGGTTGGTTGTATCAATTGCCAGCAAATGAGGATATTCTTAACCGTAATGGCATTGATAATCCATTTGCATGTCTAATTGATTCCAATGTTTGCTATCTTGCTTCCAATGAAACAGGCGCCAATAAAGTATTAACCTACCTAAAAGAACATTATGATGAGAATGTTACCGTCTTTATTGAAGAAGAATATTCTAATTTTAATATCTATCATTATCAAATAAAAGATTATGAATAATTCATAAAATCATTACTCGCTATCGCAATCTAAAGATCATAATACGATAAGTATAACAATAACCCCATCATCCTAGAGACGATGGGGTATTGATTAGTTATCAAAGACAAAATCACATTCAAGTAATTGATCCATTGCCTGATCTGGATTTTGTAAAACACGAGTACTTGCTTTTAATATTGCGTTTTCAATTACATTACGTGCTAAACGACCATTGCCACTAGTATTACCATGGCTTGTTTGCATGTAATTGAAATAGTCCAATAATTTTGGTAATGCGTCTTGATGGATATGATAATCTTTACTTTTCGCAATACTTACAGAAATATCCACTAGTTGCTGACCAGTGTAATCTTTAAATTCAATAATTTGCGGGAATCGCGATTTTAATCCTGAGTTAGCATCTAAGAAAGCACTCATTTCATTGGTATATCCCGCAAGAACAACAATTAAATCATCCCGATAATCTTCCATTGCTTTTACTAATGTATCAATGGCTTCTAATCCAAAAGAATCATCTTTACCTCTAAATAGAGAATATGCTTCGTCAATAAACAAAACTCCACCCAACGCACTTTTAACCACCGACATTGTTTGTGGTGCTGTATGACCAACATATTGCCCAACTAAATCACCACGCGTAACTTCAATGAGTTGACCTTTACTTAAAACACCAATGGCTTTCATATAACGTGCAATTAATCGAGCAATGGTTGTTTTTCCTGTACCCGGATTACCCGTAAATACCATATGCATGTTCACTTCACTGGCTTTAAAACCTTGCTTTGCCCGTATTTGTTGGGCTTGTAGGTTATCTTTTAACGCTTTAATATAATCTTTTACTTCTTGTAAGCCAACAATGCAATTTAATTCTTCTTCAATTTCAGCAATCGCTTGATCATTACTTAATTGTGCGTAAAGATAAACTTGATTACCACATTGCAAAGCCAATTGGTTATCCTTAACGATAAAACGTATTTTTTTATAAGTTTGCAATTTATTTTCTAAAAATAATTGCAATACAAATTGTTCTAAATTACCAATAGCTTCTATTAAAGAATCGACACCATTGGCTGGAATGTATTGGGCATTTAACCAATTTAAAAAAGCATACTCCCATGATAAATCCATATGGTAATGTGTATCTAAGCGTTGTTGCAGTAATTGCAATTGAATTTGCGTAATACTTTCCACAACGGTATCACTATTTTGATTAAATTCTATGACATCAGGTACCTGATGGAATAAATCTGACCCAAAATAGCCCAACAATTTACCTTGCGGTAAGCTCGTCATTAACACAAGATAATGCCCCTTAGCTTCTAAAGAATCTATGGACTGTTGCACAAATCCACCATTGGTTTCAATTAATTGGCCTTTACTGTTTTGAATATAACGTTTATTTAATAAAATCTTACCCGTAGTTAATAATTCATTGAGATAACGTAAATATAATGGGTTGGCTTTTTCAAAGTTTTCAATAACAATAACGCACCCTTGATTATTAATCGCTGTAAATACATCTTGAAAGAACAAACTTTCTTGAGAATTGGATGTATAACGGGAACAATCCAAGGAAGTAATATGTCCATTGGCAATAAGATTATGCCGCTTTAATGCTTGAATGGCACAATTCAATGCATAATGTCTTCCACTACCTTTCGGTCCAATAACAATCATGCTTCCTTCATGAATCCCGTTTTTATTATCCACTAACAAACCACGACGAAAAGCAACCATCATTTGGTATAAGGCGCGATCTTGACCCATCACTTGTTTCTTTAATTCATTAAGTATTTGATCATAAACGGCAAAATTCAAATGCACATTTTTGTCTTTTTCACTTTTTTCCACACCAAAATCAACCGCAGCTTGTCGCGTTAAAGCATCTGCTTTATCACTCACATCAGCTTTTAACGAACGATCAATGTACGAATTGAGTTGGGTTTGCATTTGGGATACTTGATTTAATAAATCATCCACCTGTGGCCCATTCCCTTTATTATTTAATGTACGTTGCGTATTTAAAACCTCATCCATTAATTGTTGTATTTCTTCACTGCGATCTTTCATATTTTTATTCCTTAACACTTAATTGTGCATCACTTTTAAATGTATTGTTAATTTGACCGATTTTATCATCCAATTCCATTTTAATTTGTTGATCCTTAGCTTCTTGCTTTTCTTGGGCTGTATTTGGATCTAATGTTAGTTGAATAGTTTGACTTTCAGCTTGCGCTTTCGCTTTTGTTTTACTTAAATCTAATTTCGAGTCTGTAACCAATCCATCATTTTTTAATAAAGTCTCCAATGTATTCAAACTTGCATTTAAGTTAATAAAGTCTTCATCATTCATATCATTAATAATTGTTTGCATGGAATCATTGATTGTATCGATAACATCCGACACTTTATCCACGGTTGCATCATGATCATGATGCGTCGTCGCATCTTGTAATTGCACAAAGTTAGATAAAATATCATTTAACATTGGCATATAGTAATCATATAGCTTTTGTAAACTCGCCAAATCAGACCCTTCATTTTTGGCTTCTAATGTTGAAATTTGGCGCAATAAACCACTCGTTTTATCTAATTTTAAACTTATGCGATAGTCCGGTATCTTATTATTAAAATCGTCCACTTGTTTAGCAAATTTTTCCGCAGGATTAACTGGTTCTTCTTTTTTATGTGGTTGACGTTTATCGACTTCTTTAAAATCCGCATCAATTGTACTGTGATGACTTTGACGAGATTTTGCAAATTCTAATAATGAATTCATGATTTTTTCAAATTCATTTGGGTGTGTTTGCGAAAACTCACGCAAATGACAAAGGTAAGTATTTTCAAAATATACATCAATATCACTAATATCATTAATGTGTCGACGACTTCGTAAATTTAATTGTCGTGTAACCGCATACGATTCATGGTTAGAAAAAAATTGGTTCATTGTATTAAAAACAAGATCCAATTGTTCCCCACTGTATCGTTTTACTGCATTTACACTATCATAGGTAGTGAATCTTCCACGTTCATCCCTGGGTTGACGGCGATAATGCTGATTATTTGATTTACTCTTATCGCTTAACAAAGAATTAACTAGCATAAATATTCCAATAATCGTAAATACTGGAAACCCAAACATTATTCCAAAAATAATTAAAAACAAACTAATATTCATATTGGTTATTTTACAACATTCTTAACTTAATTAATATAATCGACCACAATATTCGTAACTTTTATTAATTCGTATTATTTGATTTTTCGTTTTACGGATTATAAAAAAGTTGAAATCAAGGTTAGTGACTTCAACTTATCATAATTTTATGCACCGGATTTACAACTGGACTTTGCATCGCACGTCAGGTGCATTTTTAATTTTTTAAAAACACTTTGGTCAACATTAGATAAGAATACGGTGGAATGCACTTCACAACCTTTTAGCTGCGATAAGGCTTGCAATGCCTTTTTGGCATTTTTATTAGAGGCTGCACTCATTGATAACGCAATTAATATTTCATCCGTATGTAAGCGGGGGTTATGGCTCCCTAGATAATTTGTTTTTAAAGATTGTATTGGTTTGATGGCCATCGGTGATACCAAATGCACATCATGGTCAATACCAGCTAAAATCTTCAAACAATTTAATAAACACGCTGCGCTTGCGCCTAATAATTCCGTTGTTTTACCGGTAACAATAGTTCCATCCACTAATTCAATTGCAACACACGGAGTGCTAGTAATTTCTTCACGCGTTCTTGCAGCGGCGACAACTTTACGATCAGCTATCGTAATGCCTGCCTGTTTCATTAACAATTCCAATTTATACAAAGTATCGGCAGTGCTATTGCCTTGTTTTATATCCACTAAACATTGCAAATAGCGACGAATAATCTCTTGATTGCTTGCTTCTTTGCAAACTTCATCATCAATAATGCAATTACCCGCCATATTTACACCCATATCCGTTGGTGATTTATACGGACATTCGCCTAAGATTTTTTCAAATATGGCGCTTAAAACCGGGAATACTTCCACATCGCGATTATAGTTGACAGTTGTTTGACCATACGCTTCCAAGTGGAATGGATCGATCATATTGACGTCATTTAAATCAGCAGTTGCTGCTTCATAAGCTAAATTTACGGGGTGTTTTAAAGGTAGATTCCAAATTGGGAATGTTTCGAATTTAGCGTAGCCCGCTTTTACCCCACGTAAATGTTCATGATAAAGTTGGGATAAACACGTCGCCATTTTCCCACTACCAGGACCTGGCGCAGTAATAACAACTAATGGACGGGTTGTTTCAATATAATCATTTTTACCATAGCCATTTTCACTAACTATTTTTTCAATATTGCTTGGGTAACCATCAATATTGTAATGCAGATAAGTTTTAATACCTAATGTAGATAACTTATTACGAAATAAATCCGCAGCAATTTGATTGGCATATTGAGTTATAACAACACTGGAAACATATAAACCAATTTGAGTGAATGCATCTTTTAAACGCAATACTTCCAAGTCATATGTAATACCAATATCACTTCGAGTTTTGTTACTTTCTAAGTCATTGGCACTTATGGTAATGATGACTTCTGCTTGCTCTTTTAACTTTAATAACATCTTTAATTTACTATCTGGTTCAAAGCCAGGTAACACCCTGGAAGCATGGTAATCATCAAATAATTTGCCACCAAACTCTAAATAAAGTTTGTCACCAAAACTGGAAATTCTTTGTTGAATATGTTCAGATTGCATTTGCAAATATTTATTATTATCAAAACCTAATTTCATTTAAGTACCCCACATTCTCTCAAGATTATAATACGAGTTATATCTTGTTTGGTAGAGTAAATTTAATTAAATCCACTTCGTTAAAGTAATGTAATGTTAAAATATTGATTATGAAACAAGCTAAATTATATGTTACCAACGCTTCCAATGTTACCGTGATGCAATTAGCAAATCTAACAATGGATCAACCCGAATTTATTAAAATTATCTCTTTTGATAATTTTTTAAAGCAACATGCCATTACCAACAGTGATCCAATGGCTTCTTTTTATCAATTTTATTGTGATTTAAGGGCAAAAAAAGATTTATTTGGACCATTAAAAGATCAATGTGAATCACCTGAATTTGCAAAAAATGTGTTTAATTTTTTATGTGATTGCCAACAGTTTAACGTTGATTTAACAACATTAGATAATTCCAACAGTTTAAACAATCAACTAAAAGCATTATTAATTGAAATGAATCATAAGCGCTACATTAGTGACTATAAATCCTTTAATTTAAACGACACAGAATTTCAACTATTTAATTACGATTCCTTGCTATGTGCTCGTTTCGCTCAAGAACACCATATTAATTTAATAACAAATACTAATCCCCCAAAACCAACGTTTATTGAGTCATTAAACTTAAATGAAAGCATTATGCACATTGCTCAAACAATTATTACCAATCAATTAAATGTTAATGATGTGTTAATCATTAGCGCCGATTCCTCATATCAAACATCCATTGCAACTGTGTTATCGTCTTTCTCTATCCCTTCAACTGTAACTATTGATGATCATATTGCCTATTACCGACAATTAATTAATCACTACTTAACATTTCTAAATGATTCGAGTTTACCAAACTTAATTCAATTATTATTATCAGGATATCGTTGTGATTTTGACAATATCCATCAATTAATCCAATATGGTCACTACTATAAAGACGATCATCAAATACCGTTAATGCCAAGTGATTTGTTTCAAAAGGGTGATGTGGAAAATTTTAATCAAACTTATCAATTGCTAATTGAGTGTTATCATCATCAATTAGCAGATACTTATACATCCAATTACCAACGAATTGTTGCCGTCATAGATTATTTAGTTAAGAAAGAATCTTGTTATGATTTAGCTACTAAAATTGCCAATATTTTAGCCATCATTAGCGAAGATATCGAAACAGAATCCGGTTATCAATTCTTTATCTATCAATTAAATCAATTATCTTCTTATAATGTATCATTACCGATTGATTCCTTACTCATTACATCAATGGATGCACCCGTTAGTCCACGCAAATATAGTTTTATCGTTGGATTAAATAATCAAAACTATCCTGGATTTAAAGCCATGAATGGGTTATTTGATGAAACATTTATTCGTAACAGCAATTACCCAAGTGCCACGTATCGCCAAGAGTTAACCACAACCAATTTAAAGTGGATTTTTAATAGTGGACAACACATCACCATTGCCTTAAGTCAAAATAATTTCGATGGTAAAGCCAATGAATATCCTTTATTTATTAATAAAAAGGAAATCATTAAAGTCCCTGCATTGCATCAAGAGGACTATCCAATCATGGATACACACTTAACCAATCAAAAATGTATCGTCGCCCCAAATGGCATCATTAATGGATCTGTATCTTCCTTAGAAATGTATCGTCATTGTGCTTTCCAATACTTTTTGAAAAACATTTTAAAACTTTACCCTCCCCAAGATTTATTTGCCATTAATTCCATAGGTTCCATTGTTCATGGTGTTTTACATCAATTATTTATCCATCAAGACCAATCAAAAGAATCGGTTATTGAACACACCTTGGCGCAATATCATACACAATTAACGCCTTTATTTACCCAAAGAGAAAATGAATTGAATGTTTTAATGAAACGATTAAACGAAACCATTACAAATGTTTGGACACAATTAGACAACGATGATTCATTAATGCACCAAGTGGATGGCGAATATGTCATCAATGCACCGCTTGGCCCATTTATGATGAAAGCCATTGTCGATCGTATCGACGAAGATAACCAAGGGTATTTTAGTATCATTGATTATAAATCCAGTAATCACACCTTATCCATTGATAAGATATGCCAAGGGGTGCAATTGCAACTCATTACCTATGCTTACTTATTGGATAAGCAACGTATATCCCAATTAAAAGACTTAAAATATTTAAACTTCTTTTTAACCAATGATAAATATAACCCATATAAATTAGGTGCTAAAAAATCCAGCGTACAACCATTGGATGAAGTGAATATCCCTAAGTATGCATATAAAGGTTATATCAATGAAAAGATTTCCCGAAAATCCATTTGCAATGACGATCTTTTAGCATTGGTAGAACCTATCTATGAAAAACTATACGAACAATTAACGACACTTTCCTTTGATATAAATCCCGATAAAGACGCCTGTACATTCTGTCAATTTCAATGCATCTGTCACTATAAAGGAAGTGGCAAAGATAAAGAAGCATTAATTCCTTCCCCATTTGAAACGGAGGTCAGTGATGATGAAATGGAGTAAACAACAACAAGCTTGCATCGAGCATAAAGATCATCCCATTATTGTATCGGCTTCTGCAGGAGCTGGAAAAACAGCAGTGTTAACGGAACGGATAGTTAAACGATGTTTAAAAGATAAAATAGATCTAAACCGCATCCTTGCCTTAACATTTACTGCAGCTGCGGCCAGTGAAATGAAAGATCGTGTCTATCAACGCTTACTTAAAGCCAAACTTGATAACCAAAGCGATAGTCATCGCATTGATCACCAATTAACACTATTGCAAGAAGCGCAAATCTCAACGATCCACTCATTCTGTTTAAATATTATTAAAAAATATGGCTACTTAATTGGTTTTGACCAACAACGGGCCAATCGTTTGTTTAGCGATGTTGCTTTAAAACAACTTAAAAACGAAGCATTTAACTTAACATTAATAAGTTTAACCACTGACCAATTAAACCACTTAACCACTTATTTCAGTAATAAACCCTGCACTTATGATAGTTTTCAACAAACACTAACATCCTTATTAGACCAAGCCAACAATCAATGCAATCCAATCCAATCCATCAAGGATATTGCATCAAGTTACCCAACCATCCAATCCTTAGCTCAATTGGATTCAGCCACACTAAATAAATATGCATCCATTTTTGACCATTATTTACCCTTATTAAAAAGTAACTTAAAACAAATCCATAATGGCGTCAGTGAAAACTACTTTACTAAAAATAAAGCAAAAATGGATGCATTAACGGAATACTTAAATTCCATAGAAACGGCAGTTAATGATAAGGACTATGAACAAGTTGAGAACTTATATCGCTATACATATCCCGGGAATTTAAGTATTCCCAAAGACCCAGCTAACTTAATAGAAAAACAACGCCTAAAAGCATTCAATCAATTAATGGACAATCTAATCAATAGCACTGCACCCAGTGCCTTAATTAATGATATGAATCAATTGCATATATTGGCTAATGACTTAAGCAATGCATTGCTCGCATATTATACTTACTTTAACCAAGTTAAAGAAAAAGCCAATGGAATTGACTTTAATGATATGGAATATTTTGCATTTAAAATATTGGATGAAAACCCAAGTGTTGCTACCTATTATCAAAATTATTATCAAGAAATCTGTGTGGATGAATTTCAAGATACTTCCATTCGCCAAAATGCCATTATTGAACATATTTGCAATGGCAAAAATATCTTCCGTGTTGGAGATGTAAAACAATCCATTTATCGTTTCCGTCAAGCCTCGCCTGAATTAATGAAATCATTAATGGAAGATAACGCCAATGAATTGATTGTATTGGAAGAAAATTACCGTTCCAGTGCATCAATCATTGATTTTACCAATCATTTATTTACTCAATTGCTAAATATTGGATTACCAAACAATCAATACTTAAATCAAGATATTGTTTCTCCAGGTACACAAAATCAAAAAGATAGCTATCAACCAATTGAATTTTATGGAATGGATAGCGAAGCTTTTAAAGCGTTAAATTTGACCAATAGTAATCAAAATAAAGCAGAATGCATTGCCGGACTAATTCAACAATATCGCAATAATAGTCCATTTACTCATTATAAAGATTATTGTATTTTAGTACGTTCACATGGTGCAATGCACTATTTAAAAGAAACTTTTGATCAACTCAATATCCCATATAAAATGGATTTAAAAAGTGGTTTTTCCGGCAATGCATTCATTCAAACATTGCGCGCAATGTTTGCCTTAATGCTCAATTTCAATGATCAACTTGCGC
>Kit_p2__coassemble_1003_pt1 | contig 21330 bp, 17 predicted proteins | sample Kit_p2__metabat2_high_PE_035 | metagenome-assembled genome bin Kit_p2 | reverse complement strand
ATTGAGTTCGCTTTGAGATACTCCTTTTTTAGTACGCTATTGTTTAATTTTAACTTCGATACTCATAGAATTTACTTCCTTTCTAAAAAATAGCTATTTCTTATAATTAAAGTTTACATGAGTATAGTCAATTAACAATTGATTATTAGTTGCGTAAAATAAACTGTAGGTTTAATTAATTTTCAAGTGATTCGATATAAGTTAGGGCTGATTTTAATCCATCCAATGCGCTGGATATAATACCACCAGAATAGCCGGCACCTTCACCTATTGGATATAATCCATCACAAGTTAAGCTTTCTTTACTTATTGGATTACGGGTTAAACGTATTGGACAACTGGATTTGGATTCAATAGCGACCATATGGGCGCTTTCTTGAATATACCCAGGCATTTTACGATCAAATTGAGTGAGTGCACTTTTTACATGATTGACCCAATCATTACCAAATAATTGATTTAAATCAGTAGGAACAACATTAAAACTATACGTTGAATTTACTGGATGGATAACGCGATCATGCATAAAATCAGTTAATGTGATGCCTGGGGCATCATAGTTATTTCCTGCGAATTCATAGGCTTTCTTTTCCAAAGCATGAACCATATCAAAACCAGCGAGTGGATGGTCGCTACCATAGTTGGTTTTACTCGTTTGCACAAGCAATGCGGCATTGGCAAAATTACCATCCCGTTTGGAGAAACTCATGCCATTGGTAACAATGGTATTTTTATCGCAATTGCTTGCCATAATGTAACCGCCAGGGCACATACAAAAAGTATAAATACCCACACCATTATGATTAGCGGTTAAATTATAGGACGCATTTTCGAGTAATGGTGAGTTGGCATATTGATGGTATCTTGCTTCATTGATAAAACTTTGCGGATGTTCGATGCGTACGCCAATGGCCATATCTTTTTGTTCAATGGTAATGCCATTGGCAAGCAATTGCTTATATAATTCATGGTTACTGTGACCGCAGGCTAAAAAGCATGTGGAAGTAGGGATCCATTCGGTATTGATTTGAATTGCTTTTAATTGATTGTTTTCTACTTTGATATCGTTTAATTGGGAATTAAAGTGAACTTGGCCTCCCAAATCAATGATGTGTTGCCGCAATCGCGGAATTATTACTTTTAATTGATCTGTACCGATATGAGGATAACCGTCGTAAAGAATAGATTCTTTTGCGCCTGCATCGACAAATTGTTGCAAGATCCAAGGAATGCGTTCATCTTTGATCCGGCAGGTTAATTTGCCATCGGAGAAGGTGCCGGCACCACCTTCACCATATTGGATGTTACTTAAAGTATTTAATTGACGCGTTGTTAAAAAAGTTTCGACATCTTTTTCTCTAATATCAATGGATTGACCCATTTCAAATACAATGGGTTGACATCCAGCATGGGCTAAAGCCAATGCTGCAAACAAACCAGCCGGACCAAAGCCAATAACAATAGGATGAGTTGGATAGTTAACTTTAGGAATGGTAAAGTTACTTGGTTTATATAAAGAAACATCTTTTAAACGATAAACCGATTGATTGGGTTTAATATCTGCAATAACTGAATAGCTATAATATAATCCTTCGCGAGCATCCAATGAGCGTTTACTAATTCTAAATGAATAAATGTCTTTTTCACTCAGTTTGATTTTTTTTGCTATTTCTCGTTTAGTTAATGTTTGTTCTATATGCGTTTTGATTTGATGAATTACTATTTTCATACTAAAAAGTTTAACAAAGATTAGTAAATTCGCCTATGGTTTTATATTGGTTAACACAATAAATGGCGTGATGTAATGGTATAATCATATCTATGGACTTAAAGAGTAGAATGAATGAATTGGTAAAGATTTTAAATCGCGCCAATGACGAATATTATAACAATAACGCACCAACCTTATCGGATGCAGAATACGATGAATTAATGGATGAATTAATTCGTATTGAAAATGATCATCCGCAATGGTTGCTTGCGAATTCACCAACGCAACGTGTTGGGGAAAAAATTAAAGATAATACATTTAAAAAAGTTACTCATAAAGCAAAAATGATGTCCTTAGGGGATGTCTTTAATAAAGAACAATTGCAAAGTTGGGTTGAAAAAGTTGAGGAAGCTGTTGGCGCGTGCGAATACAGCGTGGAATGTAAGATTGATGGATTAGCGATGAGTTTATGGTATCGCAATGGTAAGTTTGATCAAGCGGTTACCCGTGGGGATGGTTTGGTTGGAGATGACGTAACAGCTAACGTTGCAACAATTCCTTCGATTCCTAAAACAATTGAATATATGGATGAATTGGAAATTCGTGGGGAAATATTTATGCCGAAAGCCTCCTTTCATGCCATTAATGCAATCCGTGAAGCCAATGGAGAAGCTTTATTTGCCAATTGTCGCAATGCTGCTGCTGGTTCGATTCGTTTGTTGGATAGTAATGAAGTGGCTAAGCGGGGATTGGAAGGTTTTTGGTACCATGTACCTCAAGCTTACAGTTTAGGGCTCGCTACCCATAGCAATGCGTTAGCAAAGATAAAAGCACTGGGTTTTAATGTCAATGAGTTAAACGCGATTGCCCATAACTTTGATGAAATTTGGACCATAATTGAACAATTTACTGCTTTAAGAGATAGTTTACCGTACGATATTGATGGGGTTGTCATAAAAGTCAATGATTTAGCAACTCAACAACAATTGGGATTTACGGTTAAAGTGCCTAAGTGGGCCATTGCATATAAATTTCCGGCAGAAATTGTAACAACTAAGGTTAATGATATTTTTGTAACTGTTGGTAGAACAGGCAAAATTACTCCGAATGCTGCGTTACAACCAGTGCAATTGGCTGGTAGTACCGTATCTTACGCAACCTTGCATAATCAAGATATGATTCGTCTAAAAGATATTCGTATCGGTGATATGGTAAAGGTGAGAAAAGCCGGAGATATCATTCCCGAAGTTGTGGCACCTATCGTATCTGCAAGGGATGGCAGTCAGAAAGAATATGAATTCCCGACAATTTGTCCGATTTGTGGTATGCCATTGGTTAAAGTCGAAGATGAAGCAGCTCACTATTGTGTAAATGTGGATTGTCCGGCACGCGTGGTTGCTTCGATTGCCCATTTTGCATCACGGGATGCAATGAATATTGAAGGGCTTGGTGAGCGTAAAGTGGAAGTATTTCATCAACATGGTTTATTAAATACGATTACTGATATCTACTCATTAAAAGAAGAAAGTGAAACGATTTTACAGATTGATAAATTTGGTGCAAAGAGTCTAACCAATTTGGTCAATGCGATTGAAGACAGTAAAAAGAATTCGCTTGAAAAAGTTTTATTTGGTCTAGGTATTCGTCAAGTGGGAGCAAAACAAGCGCTTAGCTTGGCACAATACTTTAAATCCATGGAAGCACTAATGAATGCGAGCTATGAGGAATTAGTAAATTTAAATGATGTTGGTGAAGTTACAGCCTTAAGTATTGTTAATTTCTTTAAGGATGAAAAAAATAGTGATTGCATTCAAGCATTAATAAATGTAGGCGTAAATATGCAATACTTAGGAGAGCCTGTCAAAGAAAGTCCATTTACCAATAAAACCATTGTGTTAACAGGTTCATTGCAGCATTATGATCGTAAAGATGCGACCGCATTGTTACAAAACTTAGGGGCGAAAGTAACAGGTTCGGTTTCAAAGAAAACGGATTTAGTCATCTATGGTGAAAGTGCAGGAAGTAAATTGAGTAAAGCTGAAACACTGGGTGTACAAGCCATGAGTGAATTGGATTTTATGGATATTGTAAAAGATTATACAAATTAAGAAAGGAAGTTTATGAGTTCAATTGATTTTAAACAACTAGCGCATCAATTAATGTTTGATTTAAATGATGAAGAAGTAAAAGATATTGAAAAAGAATTTGATACCTTGTTGCAACAATTGCAATTAATGGAAGCAGTGAATACGGACGGTGTGGAAGAAATGGTGTATTGTTTTGAACAACCCACAACTTATTTAAGAGATGATGAAGTTGGGGATGTATTAAGCCAAAGTGAAGCGTTAGCTAATGCGCCAAAACAAAGTAATGGGCATTTCTTAGTGCCAAAGGTGGTGAAATAATGAATCGTAGTGATGCGTTGAATGCATTTAATGATGCGTTAGTAAAAGCTAAAGAAAGTCATGCACGATGCAATGATGTGGTTACTTTTTTAGAATCAGATAATGAATTAGTGACAAAAGCATTGGAAAATAGCGATGGAAGTTTATATGGTTTGCCAATTGCATTAAAAGATAATGTGAATACCAAAGGGATTAAAACGAGTGCATGTTGCAATATATTAAATAATTATATTCCGCAATATAATGCGACGATTGTAGATAAATTAGTTAATGCGGGAGCATTAATTGTATGTAAAAGTAGCATGGATGAATTAGCAATGGGCGGTACAAATTTAACCTCAAATATTGGCCCATGCTTGAATCCATACGATACGAATCGTATTAGTGGTGGTTCCAGTGGTGGCAGTGCAGCTTTGGTTGGCAGTGGTGCGTTAGCAATGGCCATAGGTACGGATACAGGGGATTCAATTCGTAAGCCAGCGGCGTATTGTGGTTGTGTTGGTGTAAAGCCAACGTATGGAAGAATTAGCCGCTATGGCATTATTCCTTACAGTTCTTCGTTAGACCATGTGGGTGTATTTGCAAACAGCGTGAAGTTAGCTGCTCAAAGTATAAGTGCATTAAGTGGCAGAGATGATCATGACTTAACGAGTGGTAATCAACCTGTGGAAGATTATGTAGCCAATTTAAATGCAAGTGTTAAAGGTAAAACGATTGGTGTTATAGGTAACGTAATAGATTCTATTGATAATGCTGATATCTTGGAACAATTTAATGGATTATGTAATGCGTTGGAAGCACAAGGTGCAACTATTAAAAAAGTCTATTACGATGAGCAATTAATTAAAACGATATTGCCAACGTATTATATTATTGCCAATTGTGAAGCAAGTGCAAACCATTCTAATTTAGATGGTATTCGGTTTGGTGTACAAAAAGATGGGGATACCCCAAGTGATATTATGATGAATAGCCGAACTCAAGGTTTAGGTAAATTGATCCGTAAACGTTTTGTTATTGGTAGTTACGGTTTATTCGAAGAAAACCAAGATAAATTGTTTAGAAAAGCGCAAAAGATTCGCCGTTTATTAGTGGAAGCCACTGAAAAAATGTATGAGGAAGTGGATGCTTTATTCGCGCCGGCTGCTCCTAGCATTGCGCCATTATTAAATGATGAAAATGCGGATCAATTATCCGATAAATATTTAATTGCCGATAACTGGTTAATTTTAGGTAATTTCATGGGAGCACCAAGTATGACGATTCCTTTAGGATTGAGTCAAGGGTGTCCTATTGCTACTAATATTATGTGTAAACCATGGAATGAACAATTAATGTTTGATATGGGTAGTGTGATAGAACAATGCTGTCAATTTGAAGTAAAGAAGGGAGAAAACTAATGGAATACGATGTTGTCATTGGATTAGAAATCCATTGTGAATTAAAAACGAAAAGTAAAATGTTTTCTTCTGCACCGGTATCTTTTGGTAGTTTAGCTAATAGCTGTACTAATATTGTGGATTTAGCGCATCCAGGTTATATGCCAAGCATCAACAAAGAAGCGATTCGAAAAGCTATTCAAGCATGTACGGCATTTCATTTAGAAATTGATCCATTGGTAAAATTTGATCGTAAAAATTATTACTATCCAGATCTTACCAAAGGTTTCCAAATTACCCAACAATTCCATCCAATTGGGCGAAATGGTTTTATTATGATTCCATTAGCTGACGGTAGCGAAAAGAAAGTACGCATTAATCGAATTCATATGGAAGAAGATACAGCCAAGCAATTCCATTTAACGGATGGAACGTTAATTGATTTTAACCGTGCAGGTACCCCATTAATTGAAATTGTATCCGAACCGGATATGGAAAATGGGGCGCAAGCCGCTGCATATGTGGAAACACTGCGTGAAACATTATTGTATTTGGGTGTATCCGATGTCAAAATGGAAGAAGGTTCGTTACGTTGTGATGTCAATGTTTCATTAAAACCAAAAGGTTCCAGTGTGTATGGAACGAAAAATGAAATTAAAAATTTAAATAGCATTAGTAATGTTGAAAAAGCCATTGATTATGAAATTGAACGTCAAAAACAAATTTTAGATAATGGTGGTATTGTCGAACAAGCGACGCGTCGTTATGATGAAGCAACTAAAACAACGGTATTAATGCGTAAAAAAGAAGGTTCAGTTGATTATAAATTCTTCCCAGAACCAAACATTTTCCCGATTCAATTGGACTTAAATTGGATTAAGGAAATTCAAGAAAGTTTACCAGAATTACCTGCTGCAAAACGTGCACGTTTTGTTAGTGATTATGGATTAAATGCTTATGATGCATCTGTTCTTGTTGGTAACATTGAAGCTTGCGCATTGTTTGAAAACTTAGTAAAAGGGTGTAAAAATGCTAAAATGGCAGCTAATTGGATGATTAGTGAAGTTTTAGCCTATACCAATAAAAATAATGTGCCTTGTTCTTCTTTGAAGGAATATATGCCAAACTTAGCAACGTTATTAAATATGGTAGATGCTAAAGATATTAGTAATAAACAAGCCAAAGAATTATTAATTGATGTATTAAATGGGAAAGATCCAAAACAATTAGTGGAAGAAAAAGGCATGAAACAACAAAGTGATCCTACGCAATTACTCACTTGGATCAATGAAGTATTGGAGGCCAATCCACAATCCATTACAGACTATGCCAATGGAAAAGATAGAGCGGTTGGATTCATTGTGGGACAAGTTATGAAAAAAAGCCGTGGCCAAGCCAATCCGAAGTTAACTAACCAAATGGTAGTGGAAGAATTAAAACGTCGCATCTAAGGTTAGTTGTATTAATGCACTTTTCGTGTTAAATTATTTCACGAAGTTATGGAGAAAGTATGAGTAATCGAAGTACAAAACCGAATAAGAAAGTTGTTCGTAAAGGTAAAAAAAGAAAAATTGATAAAGCATCGTTAATTATATTAATAACGATTATTGTTTTAGGTATTCCAGCATTAATTGTCGGCTATGAATTGATCAGTGCTCAATTAGGTACTCATTCCCCCGTGAATGGTTCCCGGTTTGATGGTGATTTAACTCCTGAAATTAGTAAGGATCAACTAAAAACGATTGAAAATAATATAAGTAACATTACCGGAGTTGATTCAGCCAGTATTGAATTGGCAACATCCACATTACGTGTTTACTTAGATTGTGAGGATAGCTTGGATGATGCGGGCATTGAATCTGCAGTCAATGATGCTTACAGCCAAGTTACTTCTGTTTTGGATGTTGGATCTTACTTTACGTTACAAGATGATAAAAAGATGTACGATATTGAAATCCATGGGTATAACAATATTGATTTTGCAGAAGATAATAGTAGCAATACTTACATTTATTACATTCTTAATAAATCCAGTAGCATGGAACAGCCCCACATTCAATTAGTATCTCAACCATTGGATGCAGAATTGGCGGAATCGTTACGTAATGGTGATGAAGCTGAAGCGGAAGTGAATTCTAGTGAAGGGGATATGACGGTTGGTGGAAGTGAAGAAGAACCAGTCGAGAATAGCGAAAATGGTGAGGAACAAACACAAGAATAGACGTATTGTCTATTCTTTTGCTATGCTTAATAAGTATGAAAAAAAATGAATTAGTTACCAGTTGTTGTATTGATTATGACTATCAAGGAAATGGAATCGTTAAAGTTGATGGCTTTGTAGTTTTTGTTAAAGGACTCATTGTTGGTGAAGAAGCAACGATTAAAATTATTAAAGTATTAAAAAATAGTGCAATCGGTATTATTGTTGAAATAACTAAAGTAAGCAGTCATCGTGTTGAACCAATCTGTCCGTCGTATCGTTTGTGCGGTGGATGTTATTTAATGCATATGGATTATGAGGAACAGTTGCGCTTTAAAAAGAATTATGTTCAATCTTGCTTTAAGCAAAATAAGATGGATATAAATGTCAATGATGTAATGGTTAGTGAAAATACTTACCATTATCGCAATAAAGTACAAATACCACTGCAATACGATCCACAAAAAGGTTGGCAGTATGGTTTCTATCGCAATCATAGTCATGATTTAGTGTCCTTTGATACGTGCTATATTCAAGATGATTTTGCGAATCATTACATTCATTCCTTTATTGAATTATTAAATACGTCACAATTAACCGAAGGAATACGCCATGTAGTATTAAAGATGATGGGTGATCAAATAATGGTCATTATTGTAATTACAATGGAATTACCATTGGATGTACAAGAAGCAATAATTGCCTTAAGTCATCACTATAATATAACATCAACATTACTAAACCATCACAATGGTAATGGTAATGCTGTTTTGAGTTATGAAAATACATTGTTGGATGGTAGTGAATCAATTCAAGCACATTGTTTGGGTTTAAACTACTTAATCTCTGCCAATAGTTTTTATCAAGTTAATACGGTTATGATGCAACGTTTATATCAATGTGCTTACGATTATATGCAAGTAAAAAAAGATGAAACAATATTGGATCTATATTGTGGTACTGGAACGATTGGGTTGGGTATTGCTAGACAAGCAAATCAATTGATTGGTGTGGATGTTGTGGAAAGTAGTATAGAAAATGCTAAAGCCAATGCGTTATTAAATGGCATTGATAATGCGCAATTCTTTTGTTTAGATGCAGGCGTTGCTTCCACACAACTGTTGCAGCAAGGTTATCGGTTTGATGGTATTTTTGTGGATCCACCACGTAAAGGGTGTGATGATGTTACTATTGATGCGTTAAAACAATTTAGTCCTAAACGAATTGTTTATATTTCATGCAATCCAGCAACTTTGGCACGAGATTGTGCCAAGCTCTCATCCCATTATGGTGTAACTTCAGTTACACCAGTGGATATGTTTGCTAATAACTTTCATATCGAAACAGTTGTACTTTTAAGCAAATTGGATAATTAGCAAGGTTATTGGTTATTAAGACTGTTGCGTAGCATGTTTGGTAATGATTGTGGCGGTATTGCAAAGGTAAGTTGTTTCAGTGCTAAGTATCTATTTATTGATTCATATTAATTGTAGAGTATAAAAATGATGCATCCATTAATTGGATGCGTCATAAACTTTATATCCTTTTTTTGTGTTACGTTTAACTTCGTATAAGGTAACATCTGCTTTTTTGCTTAATTCACTAAAGTTATTTCCATCTTTTGGAGAAATTGCAATGCCAAATGTATTGTTAATTAACTTAAAATTATCTAAATCCAATAAAACAAGGATATGTTGGCGATGTGATAATGGATTTTGCGATAATAATTGGTCGATTTTTTCTTTTGTGTCGCGTCATTATATATGTGCATGTCATTTTAAGTGCTGATTGTTAATGTCAACAGTTGAATGTACATCTTTATATTAGCGTTAACACTGATTATTGAGTACACAATAATGGTTATATTCAATGAATATTGAAGGGCTTGGAAATTGTTAAAAGAAATTAATGTTTTGTTAACAATTTTATATATTTATGTTTTTTTTAGGTCCTGAAGTTAGATAAAAAATATTATCGATGCAATCAATTTTTAATAATTAAGTTATGCAAAAAACAAAGGCTAGGAATTGGTTGAGCTTGTGAATTAATTGTTTAATTTAATGTAGTATCGAAAATGCTAAATTTAAGATTGATTATGTGCATTAATTGAAATTAACTTGTGATATGTTAATCAAGTAGTTAGTAGGAGGAAGTAATGAAAAAATTTTCAAGTTTAGCTTTAGCACTTATGTTAGTGCTAAGTGGTTGTTCTTCTGCACCAAATAATGATACTGCGAAATTTAAAGCAGGATCATATACAGGAAGTGCAAAAGGAAACAATGGTGATGTTGTTGTGGAGGTGACGTTAACTCAAGATAAAATAGAGTCCATTAGTGTGAAGCAACACGAGGAAACTGCAGGTTTAGGCGATACTGCCATTGAACGTGTAATTGATGAGATTATTAAAACACAATCAGTTCAAGTTGAAACAGTTTCTGGTGCGACGAATAGTAGTAATGCGACTATAGAAGCAGTAAGTGCTGCTTTGAAAGAAGCTGGAGTTGATGTAAACACTTTAACACCACAATCATCCAATGAAGAAAAAGTAGCTGTGGAAGATACGAGTGCAGACATTGTTGTCATTGGTGGCGGTGGTGCTGGATTAACTGCGGCAATCGAAGCTGCAGATGCAGGTGCTAAAAATATTATTCTTTTAGAAAAAATGATGCAAACCGGAGGTACAACTGCCACTGCTCAAGGCATGATTGCAGGATATGAAACACAAGTTCAAAAAGCTGCAGGAGATGAGGCGATTAGTTATGAAGCAATGTACGATAATCTAATGAACAATGCATTGTGGAAATTAGAACCAGAATTAACTGAAATTACAGTACGTAATTGCGGTAAAACTATTGATTGGTTAATGGATCGCGCTAATGTTAAATTTCAAGATGAAGTGTTAGTAGGATATGGTCCTTTAAAAATGATGCATGTTGTTGATGGCTTGGGTGTTTCTTTAATTGATGAATTAACGCGTACTGCTAGTGAAGCTGGTGTTGATATTCGTACTGAAAATAAAGCAGTCGAATTAATACTTGATGATAACAATAACATAGCAGGTGTTAAGGTTGAAACTAATGGTCAAACGTATACGATTAATACAAAAGCAGTTGTATTAGCAACTGGCGGATATTCTTATAATCCAGAATTAACTGCATTGTTAGATCCTGAAAAAGAAGGAACATTTGGTATTGGTCATCCATCAAATACTGGTGATGGATTAATAATGGCAAGTAATGTAGGTGCTGCATTAACACATACTAATCATTTAATGGCAGTACTAAAAGACTATGAAATAATGAAAGATCACAATGGAACAAGCAATAGTGCAAATATATCGCGTTTTATAGCACAAGATAATTTAGTGTTGGTTGGTGTTGATGGAAAACGATTCGTTGATGAAAAAAGCGGTGGTTATATGACACAATTATTAAATGAGCCTATTTTTGATCAAATGCATAAACAAGGAAGTGAATTCGTCTGGGCGATTAGTGATGTTGCAAGTTTGGAAGCAGCTGAAGTAAAACGCGGTGCTGATTTGGAATTTATTAGTGCAAATACTGTTGAAGAATTAGCAGAAAAAATGGAAGTAGATGTTAATGCGCTTACAGAAACGTTGGCAAGCTATAATAAGTATGCAAGCGAAGGATATGACCCAGAATTTAAACGGACAACATTTGCGCCTTTAACTGCACCTTATGTAGCAGTTAAAGCTGTTCCTTGCGAAATCATTACATATGGTGGTGTAGCGCGTAATGAAAGTGCTGAAGTTTTAAGAGCAGATGCAAGTGTTATTGGTGGACTATATGCTGCAGGTGAAGTTAGTGCCAATTCAGCGTATATGGGATTTACCTTAAGTAATGCGGTAACTTGGGGACGCATTGCGGGTGCTAATGCAGCAAGCTATATTTCAGAATAAAAAATATAAAAAATGTCGCTAAAATCTAGCGGCATTTTTTATTTGAAATGATTTGTTTCCGATAATTATTTGGGGATACTCCCACGTTTTGTGTAAAACTGCGAGTGAAGTGTTGTTGACAGGAAAATCCGCATAATTCACTAATTTGCATTAAATTGTAGACATTTGTGTTGAGATAGTTCTTGGCTAATGCGATGCGATATTCAATTATGAATTGGCTAGGTGATTTTTCCATAACATTTATGAAACTTTTATATAGATAGTTGGGTGATATATTGAATTGAATTGCCAATTGTTGAATGTTTAAGTTATCTCGAATATGTAGATTAATGTAACTAATAATATTATTGATAAGTTCTATTTGGTCTTTGTGTTTAGGACGTAGTGTATAGCGTTGTTGAAATGTACGTTGTTTTCTAATAATATCTATGCAAATTGTTTTAATCAACATATTAATTAAGGCATTTGCGCCTGGTTTATTGGATTCTGCTTCTTTAAGAATGATTAAAAACAAATGTAATAATTCCTTATCCTTATCATGGATCACAGGTGTGATTTGCGCAAAAAGTCCCAATAGTTGAGGTTGTAAGGTTATCGGTTCGACTTGAAAATGTATGTAAATATACTCGAATTCTTTCTGTCCGTAATTTAATGACGTATAAATCCCATGAGGCTGAAGAATCATTAAATCGTTCATTAAACAATGATAGTCTTTGCCTTGAATCGTAGTTATTGATCCGCCTTTTGTATAATAAATGAATTCTAAATCATTAATTGTGTATGTTGCTTGTGTTTCAGTTGCACTTCGCCAAGTACCTACTGATTCAACAATAATATTGAACTCGTTGAAAAAACGCGATAACTCATCTTCGTTTAATGGTTTAGTTTTTTGGTTGGAATTAATAACTTTCATTGTTATTAGTGTATCAAAAAACAGCTTATTTCAGTAAGGCTTAGCTGGGGCTATTTTTAAATTATCAATTACACATAATTTAACACAAAAATGCCACTATCTTGTCACCTAGTTATGAAAACTAGATATATAATTAATGTATGAGCAAAGAATTGATGAAAAATGGGTTTAAATTAAGCTTCGGGGAAGAAGTCGGTAATGCAATAAGCCATGGGGTAATGGCAGTGTTATGTTTGGTATTATTGCCACTGGTAATGGCATACATGGTTCAACAAAAAGGGTTAGAAATTGCAATTGGTGTGGGTTATTATATGATTTGCATGTTCATGATGTTTATTGTTTCATGTTTATATCATTCCATGCATTATGGATCAAGTCAAAAATACGTTTTTCGAAAGTTAGATCATATCATGATATTATTTGCTATTGCTGGCACGTATACACCAATTTGTTTATCATTATTGGATAAACCAATGGGTTATGTTTTATTGGCAATTGAATGGATTTGTGTGTTTATCGGAGTCTTAGTTAAAGCAATTAGTAAACAAACCCATAAAGTATTTTCTATGGTACTCTACATGACTATGGGATGGCTGGCTATATTTATCTTACCTACGTTATTAAAAACACCAATATTTTTTGCATTAATTCTTTCAGGCGGTTTGTTCTATACAGTGGGTGCATTCTTTTACGGACATCCGCAACGTCCATATAATCATTTTATTTGGCATTTATGCATTAATGCTGCCTCTATTTGTCACTTTATTGCAATCGTTTGTTACATGTAAAACTATGTTGTACAATTAAATATATGAAAAAATTGAGAGTAACAAAAGGGTTAACGGTTGGAAGTATAATTATTTTAATTTGCTTTTTATTGATTGGTCCCTTTGTTTACTTTTCTTTTTTTTATGTTCCTACGACATTATATGTGGATAGTTATTTGCATGATGAAAAAATAAATAATGAACACAAAATGGTGGTTAATTATACAAAAAATGATGCGATTAAATATAAAGGGAATATGGATGCCATTGTTGATACTGTATTTGAACAGTTGAATACAGAAAAAAATTTAAGCAGTGTTATTATGGAAGTTATTCCTTTAAATCAACATTATGTCCTAATTCAAATGGATAATGTTATTGGGTATCATGATGCGTCTTTTATATTTAATTTAGATAGTAATAGAGCTGAGCAAGGCTTACAATTTAGTGATGCGTTTATCAATATGGTAAGACAAGGCATTATTGATCAAGCACGATTGAATTCTGCTTATAATTCCATGGCTTTTAGTAGTGATTTTGCCTTAAATTTAGAAAACTATGTGGTTGAAGCGTATATTGAATATGATGCACCAATGATGCAATTTAATATTGATCTAGGGTTGGGGTGGTTAAGCTACAGTGTGGATATGCGTTATCACATTGAAGATATAAATATTGATTTACAACTGGATTCAATAAATCAATCCATTCCATATCGTTTGCAAGATTCACCAGTAGGGGAAGCTAAAGTTATCTATTTAGGCATTAACCATGCTTTTAATCGTACATTGGATTATCAATGGATTGATTTATTTAGTACCTATCGTCAAAGCATGTCTTTTATTGTTAATGGGGCTAAATTGCAAGGTAATAAAGATTTAGTGATTGAAAGCCTAAATCAAGGCATGGGGCTCGTTAATGGGACGTATCAAAATGCTTCTTTTGATGGTTTAAGTGAAACACAAATTGATCATGAACTTTTTGGAACGGTTCGATTAATTGAAGAGATAACTAATTTTTCTTATACTACAAAACTTTTAAGTGGTGTTGAAAATGACGATAACAATTATTTTAATTTGATTAATCCTACCGTAATCATTGATTCATTAGATCAACTTACATTAGAATTTTGGCAAAACTTAGCTACCGGTTCCATTGTGTACCTTGAAGATGGGCGAAGTGATTTTCTTAATGCAATGCAATCATTATTACCAGAATTAATGGATGCAGGTATTCAAGTTAGAGCGATAAATGAAATAAGGTAAATCAATGAATTGATTTACCTTATTTTTTACGTTTAGCATCATTTTCTATCCATTGATCAAGGGTTAATGGTTTGTAGTTACTGTATTGGGTAAATACATTAATGCATTGACATGGAATGGTTCGCATTAATCCTCCGGGATCTTTTACTTTGGTTTGTTGAATTGTCTGGATGAATTGGTCCATTAATTGTTGATCATGCGTATTGTGAATATGCCCATATAACATATAAGTTTTTGCATTTCCATTTTCATCTAGACGGTATTGGCCGTTATAAAAAGGCATTGGATAATGCGATAAGATAACTTTGCGATTATTATCCGACAATTCTTCATAAGGCTTCACCCAGGCAAAATATTTTGAGGTATCAAACGTTTTGTCCTTTAAGTAACGATCATGGTTTCCTGTAATTAAAAACTTTTTACCATTTAATTGTTCTAGGATTAATTCTGTTTCATGTGCACCAGCCCATGAAAAATCACCAAGAATAACAACTTCATCATTTTTCCTAACGACATTATTCCATTGTTGGATCATGAATGCATTCATTTCTTCGACACTATTAAAACCGCGTTTATCCATATAAAGATTTAACGCAGCATGATAAAAATGACAGTCAGCTATATAAAAACGCATACCATAATTTTACAATAAACTGTAGAATTATGGGTATGCGAAATGAACAAGTTGAAAACATTTTAATGTGGTATAAAACGAATAAACGGGATTTAATCTTTCGTCGTACGAAAGATCCTTATTGGATATGGGTATCGGAAGTAATGGCGCAGCAAACGCAAATTGCAACGATGTTACCGTATTATTCACGTTGGATGGAAAAATATCCAACCATTGCGGATTTAGCAAAAGCAGAAATACAGGATGTCTATGCCTTATGGCATGGATTGGGTTATTACAATCGTGCCACTAACCTTGTAAAAGGTGCACAATATATTGTGAAGCATTATGGGAATCACTATCCGACAACTTATCAACAATGGTTACAAGTTAATGGTGTTGGTCCATATATCGCTGCTGCGATTGCATCGATTTGTTTTGATGAAAAGGTAGCTAGTATCGATGGGAATGTCAATCGCGTTGTGGCACGATTTAATGCCTTGGACTTGATTCAAGGCAGTGCTGCTTTTGCCAAATCCGTTAGAAACCAAGTTGATAATTGGTTAATTGATGGCAGATCGAGCCAATTAAATCAAGCTTTAATGGAAATGGGCGCATTAGTATGCACAAAAGCAAATCCTAAATGTGAGTGTTGTCCTTTAAGTAAGTGGTGTAAAGGAAAAGAGGATGCCACAGTTTATCCAAAGAAAAAGGCGAAGAAAGCAAATCCTGTCGAATCTTATCTTGTAGGTTTTATTGTAAAAGATGGTAAAGTAGCGATAGAAATGCCACCCTATAAGGATGGCTTATTGTCGGGGTATTATCGTTTACCAACCAAACCGGCAAAATTAAATAAAAATTATCCTATTGTTAAACATATCTTTTCCCATAAGACTTGGTTATTGCAATATGATCCTGCATTTAAACTGGATGAGAAAACCACTGAATGGATCGATATTCAACAGTTAATTAATCAAAAAAAACTCATCGTAGCGCACATTAAATTATTAAATAAGCTCCATTTACTTAAGGCATATCTTGATAAGCAGTAACAATGGATTGTAGGTATTTAATGTATTGTTGTTTAACGTCATATGGGCCAAGCAGCGTTACAGCATGAGGATCAAAGTGGGTTAACCATGCAAATAATGCATTGTTAACTTGTAAGGTAACATTAATTTGATAACGTGATTCCTTCGCTTCAATGACCATAAGGTCATTGAATTGATCTGCAAATACAGATAAATAATTGGTTTGAATACTAAAATCGACATTGGAATACTCTCCAGTAAATAGATGAATACTCGTTTCAATGCGTTTATTTACCGAATCGATTAATGGAGTGGATTGATTTATATCATTTAATTGTATTTGATCCATTTTGTCTAAGCGGTAATGTACTAATGCTTTATGTTTATGATCATAGCCAATGACATAATAACGTGAGTTGGCAATGAAAATATAATAGGGTTGCAATAAGTAATAATTTCCACTTTTTCGATAATGTTTTGTATTTTTGTAAGCTATATCAAAATAGAGAAATTGAATAGTACGCCTTTGATCAATGGCTTTCATTAAGATAGTAATGGTATTTGATATATCCAATGAAGTGACATGATTACTGGGAATGTATTGTTGCCTTGTTAATAGTTTTAAATCATTGGATTTAATTAATGGAGATAATTTGTCTAAAATATCAGCCATTATTTTATTAGGGATAAAGGTATTGGAAGTTAAGGAGTCCATAATGAGTTTACATTCGCTTAATGTCAGACAGTTTTTTGCCATATAAACTCCTTGGTGATTATTTTGATGGACTTGAACAATAGGAAAATTGGCGTTTTTTAATGTTGCAATATCTTTATAAATTGTTTTTAAACTGATATCTCCAAAATAAGGGTATAAATAATTGGCAATATCATTGCCAGTTTTTACATTGGATGCATCACTTTGTTGATTGAGGTAGTTGATTAGGTAAACCAATCGCAATGAATTATTTAATTTCATAAAATAATTATAAGCGTTAGGAAGAAATGTTCCTAACGCTTTTTAAAAATCCCGCTATACTTTTGGCACATGAAAGGTTAAAGGTAATCATGATGGAAAGAAAAGTATTGGTTGATGTGAGTGGAATATTGAGTGTATTAAGTTTAGGGATGGCAATTAATGGCCAAAGTAAAGCGGCAATTTTTATTGCGATTGGTTTAATGTTGGGAAGTAGTTGGTGTGTAGCTAAAAACTGGCAACAAATTAAGCAAGCCTTAAAAGTGGGACTTAGTGTATTAAATATTGTCATAGTGAGTTATTACTTATTATTTAATCAATGGGTTATTTCATTAGCGTTAATATTTGCTATGCATAGTTATGTTTGGACCATCTATTGGATTAATGCACGTAAAGATAACATACTACGGGTTGCATTAATGCAAGTGGCTGAAATTAGTTTATTTGTAACTCTGGTTTTTGCATTAATAGCTTGTATTTTACCAGTAAATGATTTCTTTTTTTATCAATTAAGTGTTAATGCAACGAGGGTTCGTTTTGCGAGTATCTTATTTATTACTTACAGCTTTGGGATGAATGATATATTCTATTTAATAAATCGAAAACAAATGATTAGTGCATTAAGTAAAAAAATAAAACCCTATAATGGTTAACCATTATAGGGCAAAACAAGTGATATAAACGTAGATTCCATAAAGAATCAATAATAAATATCCTTGCCATTTTGCAAATTTTTGGGTAATAAGTGTTGGGATTAATGCCACACATGATACAAGTAAGCATGCGGGTAAATCTACCATAGCGCTGTTGGATGCTACGGGTAAGGCTTTACCAGTAATAATGGAAGCTATTGGCATAATCAAGGTTAAATCTAAGATGTTTGCGCCTATGATGTTGCCCACAGATAAAGATGCTTGTTTTTTACGAATTGCTGTTAATGTTGTGATTAATTCAGGTAAGGATGTGCCAACAGCTACTAATGTAACCCCAATGATACGTTCACTAATTCCTAATAAGCGCGCTAAATCAGAACCAGAATTAACTAATAATTGAGCACCAACAACGATACCAATTGTGCCAATGATAAATTTAAAGATATTAGTGCGAATTGCGTTCGGTGTTTTTAAATTTGGATCTTTGGGTTCATCGTGGCTATTTTTACTTCCTTGAATGGCACCTTTAACATTTTCAACAATAAAGATGGTAAAAATAATTAATAACAGAATACAAAATTGTAAACTAATAGAACCACTTAGTCCACATAACACAGTAATTGATGCGGCGGTTAACATTAAAATTGATTTTAATAAATAATCTTTACGGCGAATGACACTTGGGATAAATACTAATGATATTCCCATGATTAATCCAACATTGGCAGTTACACTACCAACTGCATTTCCTATGGACATATCTACCTTACCATCCAACGCTGCCATAACTGAAACTAACATTTCTGGTAATGTAGTAGCTAGGGAAACAACGGTAGCTCCTATAATTAATTTTGGAATGCCACTAACTTCAGCAATCCAACTGGCTGCATCGACGAAGTAGTCACCACCTTTAACAATAAAAATAATACCGATTGTAAATAATGTAACGGTAATTGCAAGTGTTGCAAAATTCATTAAAGCCTCCTTTTAAGCGTGTTGTAATACTTTATCATAGCTTAATCTTTTCGTGATATCTTTTTTTAGTTATTTTATAATAGAGGAATGAATAAGTGGATAGTTAAAAAATTAATTGGAAATGGAGATATTTCTAACAGAAAAACTAAACAACAAGTTGGGACAAAAGCAAGTTTTATTGGGATTTGTTGCAATTTGTTACTTTTTATATTTAAAGCATTGGTTGGATTTATTAGTGGATCAATTACAATTATTTCAGATGGATTGAATAATTTAAGCGATTGTGCCAGCTGTGTAATTAGCATGTGGGGATATAAAATGGCTGCTAAACCTGCGGATAAGGATCATCCATTTGGACATGGTCGTGCTGAATTTGTGGCAACATTTGTTATTGCTGTGTTTATATTAATTGTTGGTTTTGAGTGTGCATCATCATCCTTAGATAAAATATTGCATCCAACCAATTTAAGTGTGGATCAATTTACTATTATTGTTTTAGTTGGATCAATTATTGTTAAACTTTGGATGGGATTTTTCTATGCTTCATGTGGTAAAGCCATTGATAATTCAACATTATTGGCAAGTAGTCAAGATAGTTTTAATGACTCTTTAATTACGTTGGCATCATTGATTGCTATTGGCTGTTTGTTGTTATTCAACATTAATATTGATGGATTAATGGGAATGGCAGTTTCAGTATTTATTATGATTAGTGCCATTAATTTATTAAAAGAAACTGTTGAACAATTAATTGGGCAAACGCCAGAAAAAGAATTAATCGATAATGTGTGCAAATCAATTAATGATAATCCAATTGTATTGGGGGTGCATGATTTAATGATGCATTATTATGGGGATCAAATTTACGCGAGTTGTCATGTGGAAGTAGATTGTGCTCAAGATATATTACATGTGCATGATTGCATTGATAATATTGAACATGAAATAATGAATCAATATAAAGTGCATTTAACCATACATATGGACCCTGTAGAAATTAAAAATCCTAGGGTAAACTACTATAAAGCATTAATATTGGATTACGTTAAAACAATGGATGAATCCATTTCGATCCATGATTTTCGGGTTGTATCTGGTCCTACGCATGATAATTGTGTTTTTGATATTGATGTACCGTTTGATATTGAATTTGATTTGGGTGAATTTGTGCATCAATTGAATCAATACTTAACGCAACATGCGTTTAAGCAAGGAGCACAAGTCTTTACGGTAGTACAATTGGATAGGCATTAGTATGGCACTAACGGATTTAAGTTATTTTGGTTTAATTATAATTTGTTTTATTGTTTCAACTTTACCAATTAAATATGGCAAAGTAATTGCCGTAGCAATTGCAAATCTAGTGTTTTTATATAGTTATGGTAAGTTGCAATTGACATTAGCGCTTTTATTAACTGTTTTAGTTGGCTTTTTGGCATTGTTTGCACAAAAGAAAAAACAAAGTTGGATCATTGCAAGCTTTGTTGTTGTGGGGCTAATGGCATTGCAGCGAACAATGCAAACCTTTAATATCGCTAATGGTTTTGCTTTAATGGCATTTTCGTACTCTGGATTAAAAGCGATCCGTTATATAAATCAAGTCGGTAGAGGTATTGTAAAACAAAATAATGTATTCTTATTGTTTGATTATTTGTTTTATTTTCCGTCATTTTTGCAAGGACCGATTATGGATTATGAACAGTTTTATCATAGTTTATTAAAAGATGATGGGTTTGATGCCGTCAAGCGTAGGGAAGGCTTTATGCAAGCTTTGATTGGTTATGCGTTACGGAGTATATTCGTCTTGGCAATATTGCCAATCTATCAAGATATATTTGCCAATAGCAGTTGTTATCAAGTGAGTGTAAAAGTCATTGCTTTGCTTACTTATTGCGTTATCTTGTACTTGGATTGGGATGCATACAGTAATATTGTTGTGGGGTGTAGTAAGTTTATTGGTATTGAAATTAGTGAAAACTTTAAAGCACCTTTAATGGCCAAAGATGGGCAAGATTTTTGGCGGCGGTGGCATATTTCGTTATCTACTTTTTTAAAAGATTTTGTATATATACCATTAGGTGGCTCACATTGTAGCAAAAAAAGAAGTTATTTGAATAATGTAATAACTTTTGGAGTTTGTGGATTATGGCATGGTGTGAATGTTTTGTATCTTGCATGGGGTATCGTAAATGGGATTGCGGTGGTGATTGCTCGATTTGGTAAGACTGTATCAAGTAAACTGCTTTCGACGCTTATTGGTCAGTTATCTAAAGTAATTATATTAATCGCATTAAGCGTTTATGGATTTACCTCATTACCTACTTATTTAAACTTTTTGAACACTTTATTTGTTTCTGGTAGTAAGGGAATCGTAGGTTTATTAACGTTTAACCAATGGATTGTTTATACCATATTCATTTTATTGTATGGTTTATTGGATTGGTGTCGATATCACTTTGATGCCTTCGCATCGATGAGTCGTTGGTTCTATATATTTCGCATACTATTGTATTGTGCTTTAATTGT
>Kit_p2__coassemble_943_pt1 | contig 22390 bp, 21 predicted proteins | sample Kit_p2__metabat2_high_PE_035 | metagenome-assembled genome bin Kit_p2 | reverse complement strand
ATTTAATGCAAGGGCCTCTTGCTCATATTCACCAGGATAAACGGTAATTGGTGCAATCCAGCCACAATGTGAATCAATCATTTGATAAACATCATCAAATCGCATTAACCCTCCAGTTAAAACAATACCATCCACTTTACCTTTCAATACACAGCTCATTGAACCAATTGATTTGCAAATTTGATAAATCATTGCTTGCCATATACGCATAGCTTTTGTATCATTACCTAATTGAGCATGGATAGTATCGGCATTGGACGTTCCGAAATAATTGGATAATCCCCCAGTACACGAACACAAATTTAACACTTCTTGCTTAGGTTTATCCCAAAGATATTCAATGACATCAGTTACCGCCATGCTTCCCATGCGTGTTGGTGTAAATGGCCCATCGCCACCACCACCATCATTACCATCAATCATCTTTCCATGATCATGGGCAGTGATAGTAATTCCACCATCAATATGTGCAACTATTAAATTTAAATCCTCATACTTACGCTTAATACTTGATGCATATTTACGTGCCACTACCTTCAGATTTAATGCATGACTTATGGATTTACGATAGATTCCTTCAATCCCTGTTATGCGTGCTAAATCACAATATTCATCAACAACAGTTGGATCGCTCATGTAAATAATTCCACCATATTTTTGTTGCAGACATTTCGCCATTTGCACACCTAACATGGACGCGTGATATAGCCCGCCTTTAGAAAGCTTGGTATCTTCAATTAATTGATCATCAACTAAATAAGTACCACTTTCCAACGGATAGCACGGTCCCCCACGCGATGCAATCGCATCCAAATTTGATAAATCAATTTGATTATCTTGGATAAATTGTTCCACTACTTGCATTCGATAATTTAATTGATTATTAATGTTCGCAAAAGTTTTTAAAACTGATGAATCATGAAATACATCACAAGTATATTTATTTTCTTCATTAACAAATAAAGAGAGCTTAGTGGATGTAGATCCAGGATTAATCACAAAAATCTTATAATCTTTCATCTTTTTTCCTTACTTTAAAATAGTTTCATAAACACGTAATACATTTTAATGGAATATTTTAGTAATACTTGTTTCATCATAATAATGACTACGCAATGCTTGCGATAGTTTCGGTAAATAACGGGTAATTAAATAAAATACTTCCTTCTTTGGATTATCAAATTTTTCTAAGGGAACAATCATCGCAAAGTTTTGCAAGAGATATTCCCCTTGCCTTAACTTTTCAATATCGCCATGATAATTATTTTGATTCAGGTCACACTCTTCATTATTTGCTAAACGCGATATTGTAGCGCAATGCATATCCACAACGTTCATGCAAATTTTCCTTAAGCTAGGCAATGGGTTACAGTAGTGCAACCCATTGATTATTCTATTAACGTTTAAAAAAAGTAACAATGTAATAAATTCCCAAACCCAAAAATGCCACAACAAATAGATAAAGCAAATTAAGTTTACCTAAATAAGCACCAATACCGAAACAAAGCGCTGAAAGACAATAAAGAATGCCTTTCATTAATGGGATAAATCTACCCATTAAAATTCACCTTGGGCAAGCATGCTATCACATACTTTCTTCATGGCAGCTAAGTTAGCACCTTTTTGATAGTCTTTCCTATCAATATGATAATATTTCATAGCATCCACACATTGCTCAAAAATACGCCCCATAATACTTTCCAATTGCTTATCAACAATGTCAAAAGAATCAAAATAGAATCGTGCGTTTTGTCCCATTTCTAAACATGAAGTAGCAACGCCGCCAGCATTGGCTGCTTTGCCAGGACAATAGATGATTCCATTGCGTTTATATACATTAATGGCTTGATTATCACTTGGCATATTGGCACCTTCTCCAACCAGTAATGTACCATTTTTTACAAGACGCAATGCTCTTGCTTCATTGATTTCATTCTCTTTAGCACATGGTAAAACAATTTGGGCATGAATTGAATCATCATCATAAATACTACCTTCAAAATATCGACCACTATGTGCTAAATCCACATAGTCTTTCAAAGTAGAACGATTTACTTCTTTAATCGTTTTAATGATATCCAGATTTAAATTTTCATCAAGAATATAACCTTTCGAATCACTCATGCCAATAACATTAAATCCCTTTTCCATAGCCTTTTGCGCAGCATAGATAGCAACATTTCCACTGCCAGAAATAATGGTATTGATACCATGGTAATCGATATTGTGAGCTTGACATACTTTTTCAACAAAATAAATTAAGCCAAATCCAGTGGCCTCTTTTCTTACCAAAGAACCACCCATTCCTAATGGTTTACCCGTAAGTACACCCAAATGAGAGATTGAAGTTAATTTTTTATAAACACCATATAGATAACCAATTTCTCGCGCACCAACCCCCATATCGCCAGCAGGTACATCCTCATTAGGTCCAATATACTTATACAATTCTTGCATAAATGCTTGGCAAAAGCGGAATATTTCGCCATCACTTTTACCTTTAGGATCAAAGTCTGATCCACCCTTTGCACCACCAATTGGTAGTGTAGTCAACGCATTTTTAAAGATTTGTTCAAAACCTAAAAATTTAAGAATACTTAAATTAACACTTGGATTAAATCGTAATCCTCCTTTATAAGGACCAACTGCATTATTGAATTGTACACGATATCCTGTATTAACTTGCAATTGGTGGTTATCATCTTCCCACACTACTTTAAAAGTAATAATTCGATCAGGTACAATTAATCGTTGCAATAGATTAGCTTTGGTATAGATACTATTATCATCAAATAATTCATCCACACTTTCCAACACTTCAGAAACAGCTTGAACAAATTCTGGTTCATTGGGATATTTTTTATTTAACAATTCAATAGTTGAATTGACATAATTATTCATATAATTCACTCCTTAGTTATTAGTTTAGAAGAATTTTGTTATTTTAAAAACGAAAAATTAACCATAACACTGAAACTTTTTGCAAAAATAAAAGACATGGAGTTTATCCATGCCCTATTCAATAACTATTGGTTAACTAAATCTTTTAAAGTTTTGCTTGTTTTAAAAGTTACACGCTTACCTGCTGCAATTTCAATTGTAGCACCAGTTGCTGGGTTAACTCCTTGACGAGGTGCAGTTTCTTTTACTGAAAATTTACCGAAACCTGCAACATCAACTGTATTACCATTGACCAAAGCTTCTTTAACACTAGCAAATAAAGCGTCGATAATTTCAGCTGCATCCTTTTTCGTAATATTTGTTTTATCAGAAACGATATCTACTAAACCTTTTTTGTTAATTGTTTCCATGTTTATTTCTCCTTTAAAAAACATTATATATTTTAATAAGATAGCGACATTAAATGCAACATTAAAATCATATTATTTCTGCATTTTTATGAATATTTACTGCTTGAATTAATTCATCAACTATGCATTGGATTTCTTTTTCATTGCTTGCATTACATCCACTGGCTTGCTGATGTCCACCACCATGATGTCTAAGTGCAATTGGATTAATATTTACACGGTATGACCGTAATGATACACGATACTTATGATCTTCTATTTCATAGAACAACCCCCATACTTCAACACCTTCAATGCCCTTCATAACATTGACATGATCTTTGAGTTGTTCCATAGAAAAACCATTAGCAAGTACATCTTCTTGCTTTATTATGCAATATGCTACACCATTGCTAACATTTACTTTACTGCGTAAATAGGTAATGCCATTGTATTCATTCAATGGCAGTTGTGAAGTATTTTTAAATAATTCCACATGATCTAAGCCAGCTTCCATACATTTTGTGTAGGCAGTCAATGTATTAACACTTGTATATGCAGCCGAAAAATTAACACTATCGGTAACGATTCCATAAGCTAAGTAGGTTGCTGTTTGAACTGAAATCATTAACTCAGCTTGTTGGAACATCTCCATTAAAATTTGGCACGTAGCCGCACTTGCAGTATCAACATAGTTGGTTTGACAGAAAGAATCAACATTGGGATGATGATCAATTTTAATGCTCATCGCACATTGATCAAACGTCTTTTCATCATCTAAACGTTCCCTATTCGCACAATCCACGACAATTGCAAGTGTATTGGACCAATTAATATCATCGTTTACATCACATAACGGGAAATAATGATGACGATCTTGATCTTTACCAAAAGCAATAACCGTTTTATTTGGATAATTATCTTTAATCCATTGGGTCAACCCAAATTGAGCTCCAAAAGCATCCCCATCCGGATTTAAATGGCGATAGATAACGATTGATTCATAAGAATCAATCGCATCAAGAATCGAACAAAACATTAATTTAAACCTAAAATACGATAAGTGTCACGGGCAATCATTAATTCTTCCAATGTTGGAATAACATAAGCTTTTACTTTTGAATCATCCGTAGAAATTAATGTATCTTTACCACGCACATTATTACGTACCGGATCGCATACGACATGTAATGTTGGTGTTAAACGATCTAAGATTTGTTGACGTAAGTCAATATCGTTTTCACCTAATCCTGCTGTAAACACGATGGCGTCACAACCACCCATTTGTGCAACGTAACCACCAATAACATTTACACAACGGTTAACATATAATTTCATGGTACGAATGGCATTTTCGTCACCTTTGGCAATGGCATCAGCAATATCGCGTGCATCTGAACTAATACCAGACACACCTAACATGCCACTTTTTTTATTTAAGTAATTATCCATTTCTTCAGGTGTACAATTTAATTCTTTCATCATGAACACTACAACACTTGGATCAATATCCCCACAACGAGTACCCATCATAATACCTCCCAATGGAGTTAATCCCATTGAAGTATTTACGCATTTACCACCATCAACAGCACTAATACTTGCACCATTTCCTAAGTGACATGTAATAATTTTCGTATCTTTAATATCCACACCCATTAATTCAGCCGCATGGTGAGAAACGTAATCATGACTTGTACCATGGGCACCATAACGACGAACTTTATGGTCTGTATACCATTGGTAAGGTACTGGGAATAAGTACGAATCTTCTTCCATTGTTTGGTGGAATGCCGTATCAAATACAAACACATGTTCAATTTGTGGTAATGCTTCTTTAAATGCACGATAACCAATTAAGTGTGCTGGGTTATGTAATGGTGCTAATGGCGCCAATTCAGACACTTTATTTACTACATCTTCATCTACTTTAACGCTACCCGCAAAGTAAGAACCACCTTGCACGATACGATGTCCTGCTGCAGAAATTTCATCTAAACTATCCACAACTTTATATTCAATCAAAGCTTCCAACAATAATGAAACTGCTACTTTGTGATCTGGAATTGGTAATTGTTTTTCGTGTTTTTCACCATTAACTTTTATGCTAAATGCACCCATTTCTAAACCAATTCGTTCAGCGATACCACTTGTTAATACCGTTTCACTTGGCATATCAAATAATTGAAATTTTAAAGAGCTGCTTCCAGCATTGACAGAAATAACTTTACTCATGAAATCCTCCTTAATGTTATTCTTCATTTTCTAATAATGCTTTCACTAAAGCATTGATATCCTTGTTATTATACGCTTGAATTTTCGAATATATGGCCATTCTTTGCGTATATTTACTAATTAAATGGAGCTTTTGTTCATAATCCTCCATAATTTTTGTGCAGCGTTTAATCGTATCGTACACTGCAGCACGAGAAATTTGATAATTGCTTGCGATTTCACCAAAGGAAATATCTTCATAGATATGATCGTATACCATCTCTTGTTGCTTTTTAGTTAAAAGTGGTCCATAAAAAGCAAACAATGTGGCAATTCGTTCTTCCTTAGTAGACATCGTACATTTCCCCAGCCAATCCACCTAAATAATCGGATAAAGTAAATAATTTTAAATCATCCACACCTTCACCTAATCCAACATAATAAACTGGTAAATTTAATTTACGTTTGATTGGTAAGACGATACCACCTTTTGCCGTTCCATCCATTTTAGTCAAGATGATGCCATCCAAATTGGTGGCTTCATTGAATAATTCCGCTTGACTCAAGCCATTTTGACCAGTTGTCGCATCCAATACCAATAACGTTTGATCTGCATCATGTCCACATGATTTAGTTACAACACGACTCATTTTATTTAATTCAGCCATTAAATTAATTTTATTTTGTAACCTTCCAGCAGTATCACAGATAACAATATCCGCTGCTTGTTGTTGGGCAAATTTAATACCATCCATAATAACTGAACTTGGATCTTCTTTATCTTTACCCGCATAACAAGACACATTTAATCGTTTTGCCCACTCTTGTAATTGATCGACTGCCCCTGCTCTAAACGTATCGGCTGCCACTAAAACGACTTTCTTACCCTGATTTAAGTACATATGCGCAAGTTTAGCACTGGTCGTAGTTTTTCCAGAGCCATTAACACCAACCATTAATAAAACCGTTAAACCACTTTCTTGATATTTCAAGTCAGGAATAGGATTTTCATTGTACATTTCGTCCATAATTTCAAACAACATATCCATCACGGAATTAAATGTAACAAAGAATTTTTCTTCAACTCTTCCAATTAAGCGATGACAAATTTCATCAGCTGTTTCGATACCCACATCCGCTTCCAAAAGCATAATGGTCACATCTTCTAAGAAGGTATCATTGACACCTTTAAAGTTTTTACGCATCGATTCCACATGACCACTTAGTGCTTTACTTGTTTTTTTAAATCCAGATAAGTAAGCACCTGAATCCTTGCTTCGGCTAAGTTTTTCTTTAATATTGGCAATAAATCCCATTAGCTTACCTTCCTTTCAGTTTCATCCGCCAAATCAATGGCTTGTTTTAATTCTACTTTTAACATTTGCGATACTCCTTGATGTTGCATCGTTACGCCATATAAAACATCCGCTTGTTCCATTGTACCTGGACGGTGAGTAACAACAATAAATTGAGTTTGTGGGGTAAAGTTACGAATGTATTTGGCAAAGCGTTCTACATTTGCTTGGTCTAATGCCGCTTCCACTTCATCAAAAATAACTAATGGAACGCATTTTACTTTTAAAATAGCAAACAATACACAAATAGCAATTAAACTCTTTTCTCCCCCAGAGAAAAGACGAATATTTTGAATCGCTTTTCCTGGCGGTTGAATATCAATATCTATACCAGTATTTAAAATATCATTGCTATCTTCCAATACCAATTTTGCCTTACCACCCCCAAAGATATCTTTAAATGTACTATCCAAATTGGCATTAATACGTTTAAACATATCATAGAAACGCTCACTCATCACTTCATCCAATTGATCAATAGCGTTTAATAGACGATCTCTTGATTTTAACAAATCATCCACTTGATTCTTTAACGTTTGATACCGTTCGTTAACCTTTTCGAATTCTTCGGGTGCACTCATATTAACATTACCTAAAGCATCAATTTCATGACGTAAACGTACCACTTCGTCACTTGTTTCAATATCAACTTGAACATTTGTATTGGCTTTGGCATATTCATACGTTAATGCATACGCACTAGCAAGTCGATCCATATTACTTTCCAAACGAGTTTCCAGACGCGCTAGTTCAACTTTTAATGAATTTATTTGCCCATTTATATCATCCAATGTTTTACGTAATCCACGATTTGCTCCATCTTTACGCTCATTTTCAGCATTTAATCGAATGCGTTGTTCCCGTTTTAATTTTATATCCGCTGTTAAATCATCTCGTGTTTGATAGGCTTTATTTAATTGTTCAATTAAAGAAGTATCATTGGCACTCACTTCCACTGGCATTGCTAAATTCGGAGCAAGTGCATCCAATTCTTCTTTAACACGATAATAAGAAGCTTTCTTTGCAGAAACAATAGGTTCCAATTGGGCAATTTCAATTTGTAAGTTTAAGCGTTTGGATTCATTTTCATTGCGTTTGTCCACCAATTCATTGATTTGCTTATCAATCAATTGACATTTAGCATTTTGACTTTCATAGTCTAGCTTAACACTTTCATATTGTGCTTTTGCTGTTAATAAGGAAGTATTATTCTTTACTTGGCCTCCTGTCATTGACCCACCTTTATGAATAACATCCCCATCCAAATCCACAATTTTATAATTGTATTGCAATAGATTGGCTAATTTATTACCATTTTCTAGATTATCCACCACCAATACATTGGCAAGTAACATTAAGACAACAGGATCATATAAACTTTCACATTGCACAAAATCACTAGCAAGTCCCAAATAGCCTTCGCAATTTTGCGCAATTATTTCATGTTCACGGTAAATGCGATGTGCTTTACATACCGTTAATGGCAAGAAAGTTGCCCGCCCACTCTTATTTTGTTTTAAAAATTGGATAGCATAGCGCGCACTGGCCTCATTCTCAGTAACAATATGATATAAACTACCACCCAAAGCAACATTTATGGCTTGTTCATAACCAATATGTGGTGTTAAGCACTGACCAACAACACCAAGTACCCCATTAAGCGAAGATTGATGTTCCATAATAGATTTAACACCTGCTTGATGGTTAAATGGTTCTTTTAATGTATTTTCCAATACTGCCATACGAGATTGAAAACGATTCAATCGCCCATTTTCTTCAAACCGTTGTTGATTCAATAAAGTAAATTTTTGAGCTAATGAATTGTTTTCAACACTCAATAATTCCAATTGTGCCACTAAGGCGTCATAACGACTTTGACGGTCATTGTATTCAATTTCATATTGCTTTAAGCTTTCGGTTAAGCTTTTGATTTTTTCTTCATTGCTACCTTGTTCAATGGCATATTTGCGCTTTTCATCCATTTGAATCTTGGCCTGTTCAAAACGCGCAATATCATTCACCACTAACATCAACCGCTCTTGTGCTTGATTAATTTGTTTATCCAATTCATTAATTTGTTTTTTTATGGACATACCATTCGTATCATTTAAATTTAAATTCGCTTTAGCCATTGCTTGTTTAGTTTCCAAATCAAACAATAGTTTTTGATTGGATTCTATCGATTCTTTAATACGATCAATTTCATCCACCAAAACCGCTACTTCAATTTCTTGCAACCGTTGTTTCTTTTCCCTATAAATTAATGCTTTTTTTGCAGCTTTTTCTAAAGGCACAACTTGGCGTTCTAATTCATTAACAATATCCACACACCGATCAATATTTTCTTTTGTACGGGTTAAACGGGACAAGGTTTCCATTTTTCGTTTTTTATACTTAGCTACTCCTGCAGCTTCTTCAAAGATTGCCCGACGCTCAATGGGTTTTGCATCAGCAAATTGCACAATGTTCCCTTGGCTAATCATACTTAAGGAATCTTTACCAATACCGGTATCTAGAATCAGATCAATAATATCTTTTAGCCGGCAATTCTTTCGATTAATACAATATTCGCTTTCGCCACTATCTCGATACAATCGACGCGTAATTTCAATTTCATCCAAATTTGAATTCAAAGCATGCTTGGAGTTATCAAATACTAATGTTACTTCAGCAACATTTACTTTGTTTCGGTTCACTGATCCAGCAAAAATAACATCAATCATACTTGAACCCCGTAAGTTTTTAACACTTTGTTCACCCAAAACCCAGCGAATGGCATCGGTAATATTACTTTTACCACAACCGTTTGGACCCACGATTCCAGTAATTTCATTATCAAATTCGATAACGACTTTATCTGCAAAAGATTTAAATCCTTGCATCTCTACTCGTTTTAAAAACAAGGCAGTCTCCTTCCCTAAACAATAACTACTATTTTAGCAAAAAAAGCAGATTATTTTTATCATTGCATACAAAAATTGTTGTTTACCTTTTATGAAAAGATGATCAATCAATAGCAATGATATTGCTAATATCAAAAATTTATCAGATAAAACGTTTTATAATTAAAACATGGAACTAAATAACAAAGAATTATTCAAACAATCATTTAAAATGGCTTGGCCAGCTGTGCTGGAAAGCTTTTTTGTCGCTATGGCCAGTATGATTGATACAATGATGGTAGCCAATTTAGGGACCTACGCTGTGGCATCGGTTGGGTTAACGGTACAGCCTAAATTTATTACATTAGCGCCTTTTCTTGCCACAAATATTGCAGTATCTGCGCTTGTTGCCCGTCGCTATGGGCAAAAACGCCAAGACAGTGCTAACCAGATATTGCTGACCGCATTGCTTTATACATTATTATTGGGATTAATTATTACCATTATGAGTGTCGGTTTTGCTGATACAATCATCACTTGGTGTGGCAGTAATGCGGATACTCATGAAAGTGGAAAATTATATTTCATTATTATTCAAGCTGGCATGTTATTTAATATCTTGTCCTTAGTAATTAATGCAGCCCAGCGTGGCAGTGGTAATACCAAAATTTCCATGACAACTAATGTGACGAGCAGTATTGTTAATATTATATTTAACTATTTATTAATCGAAGGTCATTTTGGATTCCCTCGCTTAGAAATGGCAGGCGCTGCTTTAGCAACAGTTTTGGGGACAGTGGTTGCTAGTATAATGAGTTTTGCTTCCCTTTTCCGGAAAAATTCCTATGTATCTTTTCGCCATATACTCCAAACCAAAATCAAACCAACAATGGAAGCAATGCAATCCATCTTGCGTTTAGGCATTAATTTCTTTATTGAAAACCTAGCGATGCGCGTTGGCTTTCTAACAACTGCAATTATCGCTGCCAACTTAGGTACCGATGCCTTTGCCGCCCATCAAGTGGGTATGAACTTTCTGAGTTTAAGCTTTTCGTTTGGTGATGGAATGCAAGTTGCTGCAGTAGCTTTAATTGGTAAAAGCCTAGGTGAAAAAAATGGAGCGTTAGCCAAACGCTATGGGCATATGTGTCAACGTATTGGGCTTGGTATATCAGTAGTTATTGCCTGTGTCATGTTATTATTTGGCAAGTTATTGTTTAGTTTCTTCTTTAGTGAAACTCATATTCTAGACATGGGCGTATTAATTTCTCGATTTATTATGATCATTACTCTTTCACAAATCTCACAAGTTATTTTTAGTGGATGTTTACGTGGCGCTGGGGATGCAAAATATACATTATTTGTATCATTATTATCAGTAACCATTATTCGAACATTTATCACATTAGCATTATGTGGAGGGATTGTTGATTTAGGATTAACTGGCATTTGGATTGGTATTTTATCCGATCAAGTTTCCCGATTCATTTTGTTGTATCACCGTTATCACGAAGGTAAATGGGTACAAATTACCATTTAACTATTAAAAAACTGACTAATTTGAATCGATTAGTCAGTTTATAACCTTTTAAATAAAGCGTTTTCATGTATAATATTTTTTAAATTAAAGAAAGGTCATTAGTTATCTAATGTAAAATAAAGTCATGCGAATTATTACAGATACTTGTTCTCAATTATCACCAAATCAAGCCAAAGCCATCGGAGTGGATGCGGTGGCAATGCAAATTGTTTTAAATGATGCATCATATAAAGAATTTATTGAAATGGATGCTGATCAATTATTGGAAAAAATTATTGTCGATCATATCGTTCCTAAAAGTTCTCAACCAACCCCTTATGATATTAAAGCCATCTTTGAATCATTGGATGCCAACGAAAAAGCGTTGGCCATTACAATTTGCGATGGTCTTAGTGGCACGTATCAAACATTTCAATCCATGAAAATGACAGCAGATGAACCAAGCAATATTTATGTTTGGGATTCTAAAACCATCGCTGGTCCGCAACAATATCTTGTTAGATACGCCAAACAATTAGCTAGTGAAGCAAAAGATATGGATGAAATCGTAGAATTATTGGAAGAAAAAACAAAGACCAGCTATTCTTATTTGATTCCTACTGACTTTAATTATTTAGCACGTGGGGGTAGATGTTCTCCATTAACTGCTAAACTGGGTGGTTTGCTGAATCTGAAAGTATGTGTAATGTTAAATCGCGAAACGCGTAAATTGGATAAATTTGCCACCTCACGTACTTATAAAGCATTATTAAAGAAAATCATTGAAGACTTAAAATCTCGTATTGATTTAAGTCATGCCCAACATTTCTTTATTGCTCATGCCAATAATGAAGTAGGAGCTTTTGAAGTTGAAGATGCTTTAAAAATCGCGTTCCCAGAAAGTAACATAGATATTATTCCACTTTGCCCAACATGTATCGTTCAAGGTGGACCTGGTTGCATCGCAGTTCAAGTAATTGAAGAATAATATTTTGGAGTGATTATGCATCACTCCTTTTAATTTAACTTTTATCTTGGATATAATGATAAGTATGAAAATTAGAAATCCTTACCCTTTTGCAAGTGATAACAAACGTTACACAACCTTTACATATTATTGTAATCAAACCTATGGCCATAAAGTTGTTAAGATACCTTTACAGGCTGGATTTACTTGCCCTAATCGTGATGGGAGTAAGTCGATTGGTGGATGTTTATTTTGTAGTGCATACGGTTCTGGTGAATTCAATTTAGCGCATCAAGCCCCTATTGTAACTCAATATCAGCAAGCCAAACTAAGATATCAGAAAAAGTGGCCCACTAACCATACAATGCCATACTTTCAATCATTTACCAACACTTATTGTTCGTTAGAGCATTTACAAAGTAAAGTTAATGCTTTACATCCTTTCTCAAATGAAATTGATGGGTATGCATTTGCAACCCGTGTAGATTGTATAAGTAATGATATGCTTGCATATTTAACTGAATTAAATAACCAAAAAGATGTTTGGGTTGAATTGGGATTACAAACAAGTAATGATGCCACTAAAGTTGCATTAAATTGCATGCATACGAACAATCAAGCATTACAAACCCATCGACTATTAAAACAAAACGGCATTAAAACCGTTATTCATATTATTAATGGATTACCCAATGAAACTACGGATGATATGCTAGCAACCATAGATTTTGTTAATCAATTACAACCCACTGCCGTTAAGTTCACGATGTTACATATTTTAGATAACGCTCCATTAGGACAAATATATTTAAATAAACCATGGTCCCTATTATCCATGGATGAATACTTAGATATATTATGTTGTCAATTGCAACATCTTAATCCACAAATTGTTGTGGAAAGAATTTGCGGTGATGGCGATCAAACACATATTATTGAACCGAAATGGACCAACATAAAAATCCAAGTTATGAATGAATTGGATAAAAAAATGGCTAAAGAAAACATTATGCAGGGAGAATTATTTAAAGCGCTTGACACATGATATCATAATGATATCATTTAGATATATCAGGAGGTTTCCGTATGGAAGAAAAAGTTTTAAAACCCAAAAATGGGCTTGTTGTTTTAGTTTTAGTGATTGCTTTATATATTTTATCCATAGGTGGGTTCATTGCTACAGTAGATTCAGTGGATAGTTGGCAAGCAACATTAATTGATCAAGTTGTATTTATTACTTGCATTGCATGGTTTTGCTTGGGTTGGATTGTCTTAATAGGAATTAAAGTATTAAAGCCAAGTGAAGCATTAGTGTTAACGTTATTTGGTAAATACATTGGTACTTTAAAACAAGAAGGAATATTCTTTGTCAATCCTTTCTGCGCTGCCGTTAATCCCGCATCACGTACTAAATTACGTCAAAGTGGGGATGTTAATGACGGTTCAAGTTCCAATTCACCGTACAGTTCCAATGATGGAGTTGGTAAACGTATTTCATTAAAAGTAATGACATTAAATAATAACCGTCAAAAAATTAATGATTGTTTGGGCAATCCAATTGAAATAGGAATTGCTGTTATTTGGCGAGTAAAAGATAGCGCAAAAGCTGTATTTAATGTGGATAACTACAAAGAATTTCTATCATTGCAATGCGATGCTGCATTGCGTAATATTGTTAGAATCTATCCATATGATGTAGCAGATAATGTCGATACAACTGGGGATGGACAACCAGACGAAGGCTCATTAAGAGGTTCCAGCGAAATCGTTGCATCACGCATTAAGGATGAAATTCAAAAACGCGTCGAATGTGCCGGACTCGAAATTTTGGAAGCGCGTATTACCTATTTAGCTTACGCCAGTGAAATAGCAGCAGTTATGTTACAACGACAACAAGCCAGTGCCATTATTGATGCGCGTAAGATGATTGTTGATGGTGCCGTTGGTATGGTAGAAATGGCCTTAGATCGTTTAAACGAAAGTCATATGGTTGAATTGGACGAAGAAAGAAAAGCTGCCATGGTTTCTAACTTATTAGTTGTACTTTGTGGGAATAAAGACGCCCAACCTATCGTTAACTCAGGTAGTTTGTATTAATGCCTATTGATAAAAAACAAGTCCCTTTGCGCATTAATGCTAAACTCTATGCTGCATTAAACCAATGGGCAGAAGATGACTTTCGTTCACTAAATGGTCAAATTGAGTATCTTTTAACTGAATGCGTTAAACAACGCAAAAAAAATGGTGCACCCGTACCACATAACTTGGATGAACCAATTGAATTAAATATTGAATAAAAGGAGCTTGCGCTCCTTTTATTTATTTTAATCAAGACAATATTCCATGCAATATTTGTATGGTTTAAAGTCGTTGCTTTCATAAAATGATAATGCACTTGGATTTAATGCCCAAACATTTAACGTTACGCGTTTACAATTAATGCTTTTCGCATATTCTTTGGCTTTATTCATTAATGCGCGGCCAATACCTCTATTTTGATAATGTTCATCCACACATAAATCATCAATGTATAAGTTTTTGATATCAGTAAAATTAGAGGCTGGATCATCTTCTTGATCAATCACAGTAAAGATATAGCCTACGACATTTTCTTCTATTACAGCGACAAAAATTTTATTATAGTCATCTTTGATCAATTCATTAATTTCATGATCATTGTATTTACGAACACCCTTTTTAAAAATATCAGGTCGCTTAGCAGCATGCATCAAAGCAATTTGATCCAGCAAATATGCCAAAGCTGCAGCATCACTCTCGATTGCTTGACGAATAATCATTAGTCAACCAAAGCACAACCATTACTTGTGCCAATGCGTGTAGCACCTGCTTTTACCATGGCATCGAGATCTTCTTTCGTGCGTACACCTCCTGCAGCTTTGACTTCACACACATCCCCAACAGTACGCTTCATAACTTCCACAACATGCACATTAGCACCCGATGCATTAAAACCAGTACTTGTTTTAACAAAATCAGCCTTTGCTTCCATACAACATTTGCAAGCAGATTCAATTTGTTCATCCGTTAATAAACAAGTCTCTAAAATAACTTTTAAAGTTTTATCACCAATTGCTTCTTTGATCAAACGGATTTCATTCGTTACATATTCTAAATTACCACCCAATAATTGACCAATGTTTAATACCATATCCACTTCATCTGCTCCAGCATCTACCGCATCTTTTGCTTCCAATACTTTAGCATTAGTGCTCATGGCACCTAAAGGGAAACCAATCACAGTGCACACTAACACATCTGAACCTTTTAATTCATTTTTAGCCACTGGTATCCAACATGGATTAATGCAAACACTTTTAAAATCATGTTGTTTAGCTTCTTGACATAACGCCACAATATCTTTCATTTGAGCTTGTGGTTTTAATAAAGTATGGTCGATTAATTTATTTGCTTTCATTTTTTTCTCCTAATTTTTTTGTCCGAATAGTTTAATGCATTGGCGTGCGACAACATTATCACCCAAATATTTTTCTTTACCCCATTGGGCATATAAGAAATTTTCATCCCCTTTACCAAGTAAAAGTATCGTATCATGGGCATTGGCGAGTTCAATCGCTTGGCGAATGGCATCAATTCTTCGTGTAATAATTATATAATTTTTTTGCTTAATTCCTTTGGCAATTTCTTTTGCAATATCTTCAACTGATTCATCCCGTGGGTCATCTTCCGTTAAAATAATCAAATCACAATATTTATCGGCAATTTCACCAAAGATCGGTCGTTTGATTACATCCCGTTTACCTGCTGATCCAAATACAGCAATAATTCGATTTTCTTTCGGTGTGATGGATGAAGCAAATTTCATCACTTGTTCAATACCATCCGGCGTATGCGCAAAATCAACGATAACATTAAAGTTTTGCCCTTCGTCAATATATTCCATTCTTCCTTCAATCTGTGGAATATGTTTAACCGCCTCTAGAATCACTTCCATATCCATGCCACTTTCATGCAGTGATACAATCACCGCCACCAAATTATAAACATTAAACATTGCCAATAAATTAGTTTCTATGAAATATTCCGTATTACCATGGGTCAAATTAAAGGTCGTTCGATTATTGTATTGTTTAATATTACTGCAACGATACGAAGCATCATTACTTGTACCATAAGTAATGACATTACCTTGAGCATCTTCGATTAAACGTCTACCATAATTATCATCAATATTGATAACACTTAATCCGTTACTTTTGATCATTTGAAACAGCATTCGCTTTGCTGAAAAATAGCTTTCCATATTGCCATGATAATCCAAATGATCATGGGTTAAATTCGTAAAAATGGCGCAATCAAAATCAATGCCATCCACACGATGTTGTTCCAAACCAATGCTACTGACTTCTAGCGCACACGCTTTCATATTGCACAAAACCATATCATGCAATACCGATTGCAATTCAACAACATCGGGTGTCGTTAATTTTGGTGCTTTTTTAACAGATCCATATTCAATGGATATCGTACCGATATAACCACACGGTGCTTGCAATGAATAAATGTATTTAATCATTTTTGCTATAGAAGACTTACCATTAGTCCCAGTAACACCAAACATTTTTAATTTCTTACTTGGATCATCATAAAAAATATTAGTAATATAAGCTAAAGCTACCCTTACATTATCCACTTGAATGTACGTTATACCTTCTACCTTTTTATCTAAATTTTCACTATAAACAATAGCTACAGCTCCATTACTAATGGCCTGATCAATGAATAAATGCCCATCATTGGCCATCCCTTTTATACAGAAAAATAATGCATCACTACTTTTTTTACGACTATCAATCATTAACGAATTAATCGTAATTTCGGGTGCTCCTAATACTAATTCACTTAATAACATTGCACTTTTCCTTCCAATTCGTCATCATTCACTTTTTCGATTATTACCTCATAAAATGAACCAATAGTTAATTTACTGTTAACTTTAACATAGCAATAATCATCACTGTACCCATAACTGCAACCATTTTTAACAGATTCAATTAATACATTTTTTTTCGTATTAACACTTTGATTAAGATAATCGCATTTTAAGGAATCGGCTAAAGCAAGTATTTCTTGAGTTCGTTGCTTTTTAACCACTTCATTTAAATGACCTTTCATAGAATCTGCTTTTGTTCCTTTTTTACGAGAATATGGGAAAACATGCATAAATGCAAAGTGACATTGCTGGATAAATGCTTTAGCATCATTAAAGTCCTGTTCACTTTCATTCACAAAACCAACAATATAATCGCAGGATATAGCAATGTCATTGATTTGTTGACGAATATTAGTTAACATATCCAAATATTGCGCAGTAGTGTATGGACGATTCATTAATTTTAATTGACTATCGCATCCTGCTTGCAAAGGAATATGTAAATGATGCGCAATATTTGGATACTTTTTCATCACATCCAATAACTGTTGACTAATTTCACTTGATTCTATACTACTTATTCGAAAACGCACCGTTGGATAAGTTTTAGCTAAATAATCCAATACATCAGCTAATGTAACGTTTCCATCGTGGTATCGGCCTGTATGTATACCAGTTAAAATAATTTCTTGATGATTTTTCGCTAACAATTTAGCTTGTTTTTTAATTTCTTCAAAAGATAAACATGTTTCTCTACCGCGAGCATAAGGAATAATACAATATGAACAGAATTGATTGCATCCATCTTGAATTTTTAAATTAGCTCGGGTATGTGTTTGAGAAGTGCCTGCACCTAAATTTTGAAAAGGTGCTTGCGTAAAATTATCTTTAGCGCACAAAAATGAATCATCACTTGCAAATAATTGATGTACCAAAGATACAATATCTTTTTTATGGTTGCTCCCAATGCATAAATCCAATGGTAATTCATTCAATAATTGATTCGTACTGACTTGCACAAAACAACCAACCGCAATTAATTTACTATTAGGGTGATTACGATGCAAACTACGGATTAATTTACGCGTTTTACTTTCCGCAACATTCGTAACAGCACATGTATAAATCAAAATAAAATCCGGGTTATCTTTACTATCAACAAGTTTATATCCTGCTTCAATTAATAAATCCGCACTGGCATTTGCCTCAAAGTTATTAACTTTACATCCCAATGATTCCAATGAAAAACTAAGCATAATCCCCCTTTATTAAATCAATAGCACACAGACTATACATTAACGCTGTTTCAGCTCGCAATATACGAGTACCGAGTGTGACACATTGATATCCTTTATTGATAAATAATTCTACTTCTTTACAATCAAACCCACCTTCTGGGCCAATGGCAAATACAATGTTATCTTCCATCGCTACGTTTTTAATATGGGTACTCTTTTCATTTTCATAGGGAATAAGTCGGGTAAACCCATCAAACACAGGTAATTGTTTGATTGTCATTGGATCATGTAGAATCACTTTACTAGCACGTTTACATTGTTCACATGCTTCATCTAAAATTTTTTGATATCTTTCTTTTTTAAAACTGTTTTCTTTTACCTTTACAACACACCGTTGCGTCATTAATGGAATAATTTCATCCACACCTAACTCCGCAGCTTTCATTAAAGCAAAATCCCATTTATCTTTTTTAATTAAGGCCATTAAGGCGATAACATGGGTTTTCTTTACTTGTTGATTTAAGTGATGAATCGTAAAATAAACATGATTATTTTCAATTGATATTACAACATCATCATAATAACCATCAATATCTACGACACGAATTACTTTTCCAACTTTTGCTCTTAAAACACATAAAAGATGATGTGTTTGATCATCATCCAATGTATATGTTTGATTTAAATTAAATTTTTCTTGAATAAAATATTGTTGCATAACACTATTATACAACATCCTTTTTTACGATGTATTATGATACTACTATACTCTAGGTTATAAATTATTCAAATTCGTGATTATTTTTATTGATCTGTGGTATTGCATTGGATGTGATTGCATTTTATCTTACCTTTTAATAATTAAAATACCTTATTCAATCGAAGGTACTTATAATTTAATTCTTTTTAACTTTAATAAATATTTCATTCTATCCATAACTATAAAAAGAATGGTGCAGCACTGCAAACCATTCTATACATTTTATATATACTGATCAAATTAATCATCTTGTTCATGAGGAACAAGTGTCACTTTAACTTCAAGGATACGTTTATTATCAACTTTCAATATTTCAATATGCAAATTGTGATAATCATACGTTGTACCAATTTCTGGAATTCCTTCAAAAACATCCGTTAACCATCCAGAAACGGTTACCGAATCAATGTCATCATCATCGTCCAATTCAAGTAATTCAAATAAATGAGAACATTCTTCATTAGCTTTTACAATATAAGTAGTTTCATTGATTTGAGTTATGTTAGTAGTAACAACATCATGTTCATCATAAATATCCCCAACCAATTCTTCCAAAATATCTTCCATTGTAATAATGCCACTAGTCCCACCATATTCATCCATTACAACGGCCATATGAATTTTTGATTGTTGCAATTGCCGTAATAAATTGCTGATTTTAGTGGACTCACTAGTATAAATAACGGGAGTAATTAACTTTTTAATGCACAATTCTTTTTTACTTGTGACGATTGTAAAGAAATCCCGTTCATGAATAACACCAATAATATTATCAATTGTATCTTGATATACCGGAATACGTGAATATGGGTTAGAAGTAAAGACTTCCAAAACATCTTCAAAGTTATCTTCCACATCAATAGCTTTGACATGAATTCTTGGCGTTAAAACTTCTTTTACTTCCAAATCATTAAATTCAATGGCATTGGTAATTAAATCGGATTCATGTTCATCTAAATCCCCTTCATCCGTTGCCTCTTCAACCATCGTGATTAATTCTTCACTAGCATCACCTTCTTCATCACCACCCGGAATTAGATAAGCAATGACTTTTTTTAAACCCGAAAATAATAACGTTAATGGTTTAAAGATGGCCATTAAGAAAGAAATCATCGGTTGCATAAACAATGCAAAGGATTCAGGACGTTCTTTTGCTAAGCTTTTTGGACTTATTTCGCCAAAGATTAAAACAATAATCGTTGTAACCAATGTAGATACAGCCGCACCTTGATCGCCTAAGGATGCAACAAACAATAAAGTCATTAAGGATGATAACCCAATATTGACGATATTATTACCTATTAATACCGCAGATAAGAAATCATCAAATTTATTATCAACGATATCCATGACTTTGCTCGCCTTTTTATTTCCGCTACTTGCAAGATTCTTTACTCGAATTCTATTCAATGAACTGTATGCTGTTTCTGTAGCTGAGAATACAGCAGATAAAACTAAAAGCACAATAACTGCTAATATTGCATTAATATTGGGCCCCGCGTCGGATGACACTTTAACAACACTTCCTTTCTTACTAATAAGTAATGTAAGTTAGTTTAACAAAAGATATGATTTTGTGCAACTTTAGTTGCGTTATAATCATTCCACCTTCTTACAATGAGGCATTAACTACCATGAAAAAGCAGTCAATTGTTATCAATTCACTGCCTTTTTTAACTATTTAATGTAATATAATTCTTCAAATTCATCGATTGGCCACATTGGTCGAGCAATCTTTTTAAATGGAATACGTTCACTGCGTTGAATCGTTGGTCCATCACTTAATGCCATGATGTGATAATCTGTTTCTGGGATTAAATACGTATCTAAATAGCCCATCTTAACAACAACAATATCATAAGCGTGGAACTGTAATCCCGCTGCTTCAAATTGTTCCATGTAACCATATTGTAGATTATGATTTACAACGATAATATCCAACATTGTATCTTTAACACGCACAGTAATGGCTTTACCAACTTTACGTCCATTCTTTCCACCAAATGCTTGTTCTCCAATTTGAACAACTTCAACGGCTAATGGTATACTTTGACTTTGTTCATCTTCATTTACACCCAATTGCAACATCAATTGATCACCAATCGTGCAATCTTTGATTTTATCAAAGCACTTAGCATCATTAATACCAGCAACAAGTATTTTCTTATCACATTTTTGTTTAATTAATTCCCGCAACACAATGGTATTTTCACCAAAACCTCCAGCACCACAATTATCACCCGAATCTGTAATTACAACTGTTTTACCGGAATAAGCAATGGCTTTTGCCACCGATATATCCACTTCATCAAAATTTCCACTGAATTGAAATTGGTGACGATGGTTCCAAGCATATTCACTTATTTCACATGCGACTTGATCACAATATTCAATATCATTTTCCGTATTTGGAATCACTATCACTGCTGCACCCAATTTATCATCATCATGGCGAATAAATCCAACATGATAAGAACATGAATAGACGCGCGGATCTAATTCTGCTTTATCTAATAACGCATTAATGCTTCGAATTGGCTCATGAGCAGATACACTGCGTTCTCCCCCTACCATGATGGGTAATTTTTTTATAATTGGTTTCATTGGTCGTTTATTAAGCATCAACTCAATCAATAGATTCGCTACTTTGCGTTGCGTATCGACGGTATCGGAATGTGGCGATTCCCGATAGCATCGAATAATATTTAAATAGTCACATAATTCTTGAGTAATATTTCCATGAGGATCACAACTCATAGCAATGGGCATATATTTGCCTGTAATTTCACGCATTTTCTTTAGGATATAATGTTCACCCGAAACACAATCTAAACCTTTAACACCTGAAGCTCCGTGAAATTGCAAATAGATACCATCAATTTCGTTAACCACTTTCCTTAATTTAGTAAGCATAGTATCCACAATGAAATTAAATGTATCTAAAGCTATCATTCCATTCGGACTAATAACGGCACTGATACTATTAACTATTTCGATGTTGGCATCTTCAAAGATATCTTTTACATTCATTGAATTAATGCATTCTTCATTAAAGCGAAAATGAAAATCATCATTATTCACAATGTGACGAATGTGTTCATTGCATTCCGCACTAAATTTAGCAACAAATACTTTCATGTTTTATTCTCCTTGTTATTCAATGTATTAATTGTAAAGGATAATGTAAAATGAATAAAATGATTAATTACCTAACAAAAAGGAAGTGGTTTAAACACTCCCTTTGATTAATTAT
>Kit_p2__coassemble_823_pt1 | contig 24636 bp, 20 predicted proteins | sample Kit_p2__metabat2_high_PE_035 | metagenome-assembled genome bin Kit_p2 | reverse complement strand
GGGAACTTAAATGGTAGCGCATCGGATTGGGAATTTGCTGCACATAATGCGTGTGCGAGCGAATTCATTGAATCAAAAGCAAATGGTTATTGCCATGAAGTTGCTCAAGGGGTATCAATTTCTCCGGTGGACAAAAACAACGACTGGCGATAGCGCGTGCATTAATGAAAAAAGCAGAGATTTATGTATTTGATGATAGTTTTTCAGCGCTAGATAGGGCAACTGATCGAAAGTTACGAAATAATTTAAATGAAATATTAACGGAAGCTACAGTAATAATTGTTGCTCAACGCATCAGTACGATTCGTCATGCTGATCGGATTTTGGTAGTGGATGATGGTCAAATTGTAGGTAACGGCAATCATGAACAGTTAATGAAATCATGCCCTTTGTATCAGGAAATGGCATTATTGCAAATGGGAAAGGAGTTTAAGGATGAAGCGTAAGACAGCTTTACTACGGTTAATGCATTATTTAAGACCACATAAATTACGGTTGGTAATCGTCATTATTTCGGCTGTTATTAGTACGGTATTTATGGTGTTGGCACCTTATGTTATTGGTTTAATAACGACTACATTATTTAATAGTGTTGTAAATACACAATTTGATTGGCATACCATTATGACCTTATTGGTAATATTAGTAATGTTATACGTAATATCTCAAGTATTTACAGTAATTCAAGGACAAATAATGGTTTATGTAACGAGCGATATTATGCAAACTTTACGTCGAGCAATTGATGAAAAAATGCATCGGTTACAACTAAATTACTATGATACCCATACGCATGGCGATATATTAAGTGTTATTACTAATGATGTGGATATTATTAGCAACACATTTAGTCAAAACATTACATCACTTGTCACGCAAGTTACTACAGCCATAGGCGTGCTTTGGATGATGGTATCCATTTCACCTAAGCTTTCACTCATCCCAATACTGATTGTTCCACTTTCTTTGGTAGCAGCGGTGAAAGTAATGAATAAAAGTGATGTGTATTATGCAAAACAACAGACGCTATTGGGACAATTAAATGGATATGTTGAAGAAATAATCAATGGGTATGATGTTGTGCAAACATTTAATTATCAAGCGAGTTGCATGGATCAATTCAATCAATACAATAAAGAATTAAGTGAAGTAAGTTGTCAAGCGGAAGTAAGTGCAGGTTCAATTAGTCCCATTACTACCTTAGTTTCAGATATTGGGTATGTTGTGTGTGCATTATTAGGTTGTATGGGTGCATTAATGGGGAAAATTAGTATTGGTAACGTACAGGCAATGTTGGAATATTCATGGCGATTCGCCGAGCCTTTTTCTACCATTGCCAGTATGTTGTCAAGTTTGAGCGCCACCAATGCTGCGGCAAAACGAGTATTTATGTTATTGGATGCCAGTGAAGATTCAATGGAACCACTAAGTAAAGCAGTTGTACCCACAACTAAAGGCACTGTCGTGTTTGATCATGTAAGTTTTGGTTATCATCAGAATCAGTTATTAATGAAAGATATTAGTTTTCATGTGAAAGCAGGGCAAAAAGTGGCGATTGTTGGGCCAACAGGCGCAGGTAAAACGACTTTAGTTAATTTATTGATGCGATTCTATGACATTTGTGGCGGTGCTATTTATGTGGATGGGGTAAATATAAATCAGATGACTCGTGAACAATTACGTGACCATTTTGCGATGGTGTTGCAAGATACGTGGCTATTCGAAGGAACGATTAAGGAAAATATTGCGTATGGATTAGATACGTTGGATATGAATGTGGTAATTCAAGCAGCAAAAAATGCATGTGCTCATAATTTTATTAAAACGTTACCAAATGGTTACGATATGGTATTGCGCAAAGGGGCACAGAATATATCCCAAGGAGAGCGCCAATTGCTAACAATTGCACGGGCTTTAGCAATGGATCCTGAAATATTAATATTGGATGAAGCAACAAGTAACGTGGATACACATACGGAAGCATTAATTCAACAAGCAATGCAACAATTAATGAAAGGGAGAACGAGTTTTGTAATTGCGCATCGCTTATCAACGATAATTGATGCCGATATGATTTTGTATATGGAACAAGGGAACATTAAAGAAATGGGAACCCATGCGCAATTAATGCATAAAAATGGAAAATATGCTGCTTTGTATAATGCACAATTTGCGTAATAATTTGTGAGAAAGATAATAAAGCATAATTAATGGTGAGTAAACGCCGTTATGTTAGAATTTATCCGTTTTTATTAAGGATGGATAAATGATGGAACATAATAACGGAATCATTGAGACAATAACAAAGTTATGTGAAGATAACAATTTAGTAACGCTTTTAGATAGGATAGTGAAAGAATTTAATGAGCCAGTATACAATATTCAACGTTTACTGACTCATTTTAATACAATGATTAATGAACGTATGAATCACGCGCAACGATTGGATGCATTAATTCAAAGCAGTGTCGAATTGGTGAGTAAAGATGCACCCAAATGGGAATTTATTGCTGCACGTTTTTTAAGCTATAAACTTAATCAACAAGTTAATCATTTTTATGCTGCTAAATCTTTGCATACATTAGCAGAAAAAGTACATTTTTTAATTGATCAAGGATACTATGGGAGCTACCTTAATACAGCGTATACCGATGATATGATTAATCAATGCGAACAATACATTGATTTAAAGCGGGATGATTTATTTAATTACAGTGGTCTTGACCTGTTGGTAAAACGTTATTTAGTTAGAAGCGCAACGCATGAATTATTGGAAACTCCACAACAAATGTTTATGTTAATCAGTATGCATTTGGCCATGAATGAAGTGGATAAAGTTGGATATGCCATGCAGTTTTATGACATGATTTCAACTCTAAAAGTTACTTTAGCTACACCAACTTTATCGAATGCTCGCAAAGTATTTCATCAAATGAGTTCTTGTTTTATCGATACGGTTGGGGATGATTTAAAATCAATCTATAAATCGTTGGATAATTTTGCAAACATCAGTAAATATGGTGGGGGCATGGGACTTTACTTTGGTAAAGTGCGTGCCAATGGTAGTGATATTCGAGGATACCAAGGTGCAGCCGGTGGTGTGATTCGTTGGATAAAGTTAGTTAACGATACTGCTGTGGCTGTGGATCAATTGGGTGTTAGATCGGGAGCTTGTGCAGTATATTTGGATGCTTGGCATAAAGATTTACCTGAATTTTTACAATTGCGCACGAATAATGGGGATGATCGCATGAAAGCACACGATATATTCCCTGCTGTATGTTATCCGGATTATTTTTGGGAATTAGCAGATACAGATCTTAATGCCGCGTGGTATTTAATGTGTCCGCATGAAATTGAATCAGTTAAAGGCTATTGTTTGGAAGATAGTTATGGTGATCAATGGAAGCGTAATTATTTGGATTGTGTCAACGATTCGCGCATTTCGAAACGAATTGTGAGTGTGAAAGAAATTATCCGCTTAATCCTAAAATCGGCCATTGAAACAGGAACGCCGTTTGTGTTTAATCGCGATATTGTTAATCGCATGAACCCAAACAAACATAAAGGGATGATTTATTCTTCCAATTTATGCACTGAAATAGCGCAAAATATGTCGGCGATTGAACAAGAAGAAGAAAAAATAATGGAAGTAAACGGTGAAAAGATCGTAGTGAATACTTACCATCCTGGGGATTTTGTCGTGTGTAATTTGGCTTCATTGGTACTTGGAAATATTGATGTTACCAATGAGAAAGAGTTAGAATCAATTGTTCGATTAAGTGTGAGGGCATTGGATAATGTTATTGATTTAAATTTTTATCCAGTTAAATATGCACAAATAACCAATGGTAACTATCGTTCCATTGGTCTTGGCACCAGTGGGTATCATCATATGTTAGCGAAACTTGGTATTCCTTTTGAAAGTGATGAGCATTTAGATTTTGTAAATCAACTCTATGAAAAAATAAATTATTTTGCCATTAAAGCCAGCAATGAATTGGCAAAAGAAAAAGGAAGTTATCCATACTTTAATGGAAGTGATTGGCAAACAGGCAATTATTTCAGTTTGCGTCATTATACGAGTGATGCATGGGAGTATTTAAAACAATCTGTGAATCACTATGGATTACGTAATGCATATCTTTTGGCAACTGCGCCAACCAGTTCCACATCCATTATTGCAGGTACCACTGCATCGATTGATCCGATTATGAACAAGTATTTTATGGAAGAAAAGAAAGGGATGATGATAACCCGTGTTGCCCCTGATTTATCCCCGTCAACTTTTTGGTTTTATAAAAATGCCCATTTAATTGATCAACACTGGTTAATTAAAGCCGCTGGTATTCGACAAAAACATATTGATCAAGCTCAATCATTGAATTTATACATCACCAATGATTACACATATAAACAAGTATTAAAGTTATACATTGATGCATGGAAGCATCAAGTAAAAACAATATATTATATTCGTAGTAAATCATTGGAAATAGAAGAATGTGAATCATGCAGTGCGTAAGGAGAAGGTATGAGTGAATTAAAGAAAAAAATATTATTTAACGCTGATGGGGACATTGATGTTTTACATCGGCGAATGATTAATGGTAATCCGACGAATCTAAATGATTTTAATAACATGAAATATGATTGGGTAAGTAAATGGTATCGTCAAGCCATGAATAATTTTTGGATACCTGAAGAAATTAATTTAACGCAAGATGTTAAAGATTATCGCTTACTTACAGAACAAGAACGTTCAACCTACGATAAAATTTTATCTTTTCTGGTGTTTTTAGATTCGTTGCAAACGGCCAACTTGCCCAATATTGGCATGTACATTACTGCAAATGAAATCAATTTGTGTCTAACCATTCAAGCATTTCAAGAAGCGGTGCATTCACAAAGTTATAGCTATATGTTAGATACGATTTGTTCGCCTAGTAAACGGAATGAAATTCTTTATCAATGGAAATACGACCCAATGTTGTTAAAACGTAATCAATTTATTGGGGATCAATACAATGCTTTTTTGCAAGAGCCCAATGCGTATCATTTAATGAATACATTAATGGCAAATTATATATTGGAAGGTATATATTTTTATAGCGGCTTCATGTTTTTCTATAATTTAGGCAGAAATGGGAAGATGCCAGGATCAGCCAGTGAAATTCGTTACATTAACCGGGATGAGAACACACATTTATGGTTATTCCGTAATATTATTTTAGAATTAAAAAAAGAAGAACCCCATTTATTTACGGATGAATTAATTCAACATTATAAAACAATGATTCAACACGGTGTTGATGAAGAAATTGCTTGGGCCAATTATGTCATTGGGGATAATATTGATGGATTAAATAAGACGATGATTCAGGATTATATTAAATATCTTGGTAATAAACGGGCCAATGATATTGGACTAGGTATTCTCTATCCTTCGCATATTCAAGAACCTGAATCCATGCAATGGGTATCGGTATACTCCAGTGCTAATATGATTAAAACGGATTTCTTTGAAGCAAGATCAACCGCCTATGCCAAAAGCAGTGCGTTGGTTGATGATTTGGATGATTAACTGTGGGCAACCACAGTTTTTTTCTAAGAAGCATTGTAATTGACGATTAGGGTGCACTGGATTAATATGAACTATGTTCAAATTAATGTTTGATGAAAGGTTTATATGATTAAAAATAAATATTTATTACTTATTGCCGCCATTGTTTGGCTGATTGCTGGATTTAATGTATTAAAAATTGGTGTTGAAACCTACATAAATTATGTCACTGTTATTAATTTATTGCTTTCTTTAGTGGTATTTCTTGTTTTTTGGATTATGGTATTTTCAAAATTAGTTAAGAAACATACGTTACGTATTTCAAGTTATGAAAGTGAGAAACAATGGTTCTATTTATTCTTTGATTTAAAATCATTTATCATCATGGCTATTATGATGACAATGGGTATCGTTATTCGTTACTATGCCTTGTTACCTGATGTGTTTATTGCAGTTTTTTATACTGGCTTAGGAAGTGCACTTGCATTAGCAGGTATTCTATTCATGGTGAACTTTATGCGCTTTGAAGCAATTTCACAATAATGGCTTAAAAGTATAAAGTTTTATGCTAAAGATGCTACAAAATTTTGTAGCATCTTTTAATGTTGTTACATATACACTAATCAATAATTTATGCCTATTGAAAAATAACGAGAATAAGTAAGGAACCAGTGTTTTTATTAAAATCAGTTGGTTTTATCGTGTAAACTATAGGTATTGTTAACTAAACAGGGAGGAAAGAAATGGTTATCTTTGTTGATGTGGATGGTACATTAGTTGATTATGAAGGGAATATCCCGCAATCTGCCAAAGATGCTATTCGAAAAGTGCGTGCACTCGGGCATAAAGTATACATTTGCACGGGAAGAAGTAAAGCAGAAATTTATCAAGATATCTGGGATATTGGATTAGATGGCATGATTGGTGGTAATGGCTCATACGTTGAATCCAATGGACATGTTGTTATCCATGAGGTATTAAGTATGTTGGATTGTAAAGCTATCGAGGATTGGTGTCATGATCATCATTTGGAATTTTATGTAGAAAGTAATAATGGGCTATTTGCGAGTGAACATTTTGAAGTTAAAGGTGACCTAACGATGAAAGCGTATGCCGCATCCAAACATATGGCCCATGCCAGTGAAATGACAGTAAGAAAAGCTTTTCCGAATATGATATTTAATGGTGAATTAGTGAGGGATGATGTTAATAAAATTAGTTTTATTTTAACCGATTATTCGGACTACGAAAAAGCAAAACTTGCATTTCCCCATTTAACGGTGAGTACGTGGGGAGGTAAAGGAGAACACGCGTTATTCGCTGATGTTGGTATAGGAGAAATTGACAAGGCGAAATCCATTGCCACTTTATTGGTATATCTTGGGGAATCTTGTGACAATACAATGGCGATTGGTGACGCGAAAGTTGATATTCCAATGTTAAATTATTGCGAGATTGGTATTGCTATGGGTAATGGTGGACAGGAAGTTAAAGCAGTAGCGGACTATATCACAACCGATATTAATGATAATGGTTTATATAATGCGTTTGTGCATTATGGTTTGATAGATTAAAGGGGAAAATGATGGAAAGAAGTAGTATCGTTTATCAGACGTTTGTCAGAATATTAAGGGAAGAATTGATACCTGCAATGGGTTGCACTGAACCAATTGCAATTGCCTATGCCGCAGCAAAAGCTAGAGAAGTGTTAGGTGTCATGCCGGATAAGATGCGTATTGGTGTATCGGATAATATTATTAAAAATGTTAAAAGTGTTATAGTTCCCAATACCAATGGGCTTAAAGGCATCGATGCGGCGGCAGTTGCGGGTATTGTGGGTGGCCAATCGGATAAATTATTGCAAGTAATCAGTGAAGTTTCCAGTTCTGACAAAGAAAAAATGAAACAGTATCTTGATACATTACCCATTGATATTTATTCAATCGATAATGGTATTATTTTTGATATTATCATTGATTGTTATCATGGAGAGGATTATGCACGCGTAAGAATTTGCCAATACCATACCAATATTGTATTGATTGAACATAATGGGACTGTATTGTATGAAAGCGATGTATCCAGCTGTGAAGAAATTAAACCACAAGGGGAAATGGGGTTAGCAGATAAATCATTGCTTACAATCAAAGATATTATAGAATTTGCGGATACATGCGATATTAATGATGTAAAGGAAGTATTGGATACTCAAATTGATTACAATCGCAAGATAAGTAATGAAGGATTAAATGGTGACTATGGGGCTAACATCGGATCCACATATTTAAAGTTTTATGGGAATGATGTAAGAAATCGCGCTATTGCTAAAGCCGCAGCGGGTTCGGATGCGCGAATGAGTGGGTGTGAATTGCCTGTAGTTATCAATTCGGGAAGTGGTAATCAAGGTATTACTGTATCAGTTCCGGTAATTGAATATGCAAATGAATTAAACGTATCCAACGATACGCTTTACCGTGCACTTGTTGTTTCAAATTTGATTGCGGTACATGAAAAAACAGGCATCGGTCGTTTATCCGCTTATTGTGGTGCAGTGAGTGCAGGATGTGCTGCGGGTTGTGGTATTGCATATTTAAATGGTGGTAAATACGAAGCAATATCACATACACTCGTTAATGCCTTGGCTATTGTTTCAGGGATCATCTGTGATGGTGCAAAGCCAAGCTGTGCTGCAAAAATTGCAACTTCAGTTGAAGCAGGCATTTTAGGTTATCACATGTACATGAACCATCAAGAATTCAAAGGTGGTGATGGTATTGTGACAAAAGGTGTAGAAGCAACGATTAAAAATATTGGTCGGTTAGGGCGTGATGGTATGCGTCAAACCGATAAAGAAATCGTCAAAATTATGATGAATGAATAATAAAATAAAAACGCATTATGCGTTTTTATACTAATGTGTATAGATACAAAATTTGCTTTAATTTTATTTATCGGTATAAAGGCCATTAATACAATGTAAATTATTTTATCAAACCAGCCCAATTGGTCTTTTAAATGGATATTACAAAAAGTAGTGATGATGAATTAAATATTGATTTTGCTTTATAGTATTAAAAAAATAAAGGCTCACTTTAACTTGGTCAAAGTGAGCTGTTTTTTTGTTGGATTAATTATTTACCCATTTCATTCATGCTGATCATTGAAAAACTCAACGATTCTAACACTTTAATTAATGCGTTGGCAGTATCTAAGCTTGTCATGCATGAGATGTTGTTTTCTGCAGCAACACGACGAATTAAGAAACCGTCTTTGCGTGTATTTTCTTTGCTACTCATTGTATTGATAACAAAATTTACGCGGCCATTTCGAATAATATCAAGGACATTATTTTTGTTGCCTTCATCAATTTTACTTGCTTTATGCACATAAAGGCCTTCTTTTTCCAATTGTTCTGCAGTTCCCTTGGTTGCATAAATACCATATCCAATATTTGCAAAGCGTTTAGCTAACGCTATTGCTTCTTGTTTGTCTTCGTTGGCAATGGTCAATAACACGTTACCGTGCGTCGCAACTTTAATGCCAGAAGCGACAAGTGCTTTGTATAATGCTTTTTCTAAGTTAACGTCGCTTCCTAAAGCTTCACCAGTGGATTTCATTTCTGGGCCCAACACAGTGTCCACACTTCTTAATTTAGCAAATGAGAACACAGGAGCTTTTACGAATACACGTCCCACTTCTTCGGTATGATATCCTGGAGTTAAGCCTTGTTCAATAATGGTATGGCCTAAAATTGCTTTCGTTGCAATGTAACTCATTGGGACACCTGTAATTTTTGATAAGAAAGGAACGGTACGGCTTGAGCGTGGATTAACTTCTAATACGTATACATTTTCTTGTTTATCCACAATAAATTGGATGTTATATAGACCAATAAAGTGGAATCCTTTACCGATACGAATTCCATAGTCAATGATGGTATCTTTAACTTTTTGACTGATGGTTTGAGTAGGGTATACTGAAATAGAGTCACCAGAGTGAACGCCAGCACGCTCGATATGTTCCATAATACCAGGTATATAAACATTTTCACCATCGGCAATCGCATCAATTTCTAATTCTTTACCTACAATGTATTTATCCACTAAGATTGGTGCATCATGACTAATTTCTTTGACAGCTGTTGCCATGTAGACACGTAATTCATCATCATTGTGAACAATTTCCATGGCACGTCCACCAAGCACATAGCTTGGTCTTACAAGTACCGGATATCCTATCTTTTGGGCAATAATCAAAGCTTCATCTACAGTAACAGCAGTTTCACCTTGCGGTTGAGGGATGTCCAATTGATGCAACATTGCTTCAAATTCATGGCGATCTTCTGCACGGTCGATATCTTCTAAACTTGTACCTAAAATTTTTACGCCATGTTGAACTAAAGAGTCAGCAAGGTTAATTGCAGTTTGACCACCAAATTGAACAATGACACCCATTGGTTGTTCTAAGTCGATGACGTGCATTACATCTTCTGTTGTTAATGGTTCAAAGTATAACTTATCTGAAATAGAGAAGTCAGTGGAAACTGTTTCTGGATTGTTGTTGATAATAATTGCTTCATAACCTTGTTGACGCAATGTTTCCACACAATGTACGGTAGCGTAATCGAATTCAACACCTTGACCGATACGAATTGGGCCTGATCCTAATACAATGATTTTTTTCTTATCGGAGACAATGGATTCATTTTCTTGATCATAACTTGAATATAAGTATGGCGTTGCGCTTGTGAATTCACCTGCACATGTATCTACTTTTTTATAGACAGGAATTATGCCGTTGGCTTTGCGAAGATTGTATAAATCATATTCTTTCATATTCCAATTACGCGCAATGTAACTGTCTGAGAAACCGTTTTTCTTTAAAGTGCGTAATGTTTCTATATCATTTGGATGTGCCAACATTTCTTTTTCTAAATTCAATACATGTTGAATATGCGATAAGAAGAAATAATCCATTTTTGTCACATCCATGATGGTTTGCATATCATATCCATTACGTAACCATTGTGTGATAGCAAAAATACGTTCATCATCACAATTTTTAATCTTTTCAAATAACTCTTCTTTGGTTAATTCAGCTAATTCTTTCTTATAAAGATGGTCAACTTTCATTTCCAATGAACGAATTGCTTTTAAAAATGATTGTTCAAAGTTACGTCCAATGGACATTACTTCACCCGTAGCTTTCATTTGCGTTCCTAAGTGACGATCGGCATTAGGGAATTTATCAAATGGGAAGCGGGCGAATTTACTTACGACATAATCCACCGTTGGCTCAAAACATGCATAGCTTGTTTTTGTAACTGGGTTCAAAATCTCATCTAATGTTAAGCCTACGGCTAATTTAGCACTAATTTTTGCAATAGGGTAACCAGTTGCTTTAGAAGCTAATGCGGAAGAGCGAGAAACACGTGGGTTTACTTCAATGACATAGTAATTGAAGCTTTTTGGATCTAACGCCAATTGAACATTACACCCACCGCAAATTTTTAAAGCACGTATTATCTTTAAAGAAGCGCTGCTTAACATGTGGTTTTCACGGTCGGTTAATGTTTGTACTGGAGCGACAACAAAACTGTCACCAGTATGAATTCCAACAGGATCGACATTTTCCATGCTACATACAACAATTGCATTGTCGTTTGCATCACGGATGACTTCATATTCAATTTCTTTATATCCGGCAATGGATTGTTCAATTAAACATTGATGAACTGGACTAATCTTTAATCCCGCTTCACAAATATCTCGTAATTCTTCTTCGTTATCCGCAAAACCACCACCAGTGCCACCTAATGTGTAAGCTGGGCGCACAACAACTGGATAGCCTAATTGATTGCAAAAAGTAACTGCTTCTTCTACAGTGTGTACAATTGTACTTTCAGGTACTGGTTCATTGATTTCTTGCATGAGTGAACGGAATAATTCACGGTCTTCGGCACGATTGATAGCATATAAATCAGTACCTAAAACTTCGACATTGTATTCGTCTAAAATTCCGTCTTCCGCTAATTCAACAACTAAATTTAAACCAGTTTGACCACCCAATGAACCTAAGATAGCATCGGGTCTTTCTTTGTAAATGACACGTTTTGCAAAATCTAAATTAATAGGTTCAATGTATACGCGATCGGCAATGGTGCTATCGGTCATAATTGTTGCTGGATTTGAGTTAATTAAAATAACTTCATAACCTTCTTCACGTAAGGATTGACATGCTTGGCTTCCAGCGTAGTCAAATTCTGCGGCTTGGCCAATGACAATTGGTCCACTTCCAATAACTAATATTTTATGGATGTCGTTACGTCTAGGCATGGATATCTCCTTTCATAATCATTTCTACAAATTTTTCATAGTAGCCTTGATTCAATTCAGGATAGAATTGAACGCCAAAACAAGGGTGATAACGATGTTGAATGCCTTCACAACTTTGATCATTTAAACTTCGGTGAGTCATTACTAAATCAGTAGTTTCAATACTTTCGCTATCAATGGCAAAAATATGATTTTGTTGGGTAATTAATACTTTGTTCGTGGCAATATCTGTCACTGGAACATTTGCACCATGATGACCAAAACGCATCTTTTCTACTTTTCCACCACAAGCTAAGGCAATTAATTGAGCACCGAACCCAATACCAAAGAGTACTGTTTTTCCAAGTAATTGGCGAATTAATCCAACGTGTTGATATAAACTGTTTGGATCTCCTGGGCCACTGGATAAAACAACGCCATCGGGATGGAATCCCATAATCGTTTCATAACTAGCGTCATATGGAACGACGATTAAATCTAATCCAAGATTACTTAAATCTCTTAATGTACTTAAACGTGCACCAAAATCTACTACCACTACTTTTTTACCGTGGTTTGGAATAGGGAATACTTTTGCAGTCGATACGCGTGCAACTTGATTAGTATCCAATGGTGTTGATTTTAATAAGTTTACTAAGGCATCAACATCTGCATCACCATTGGCAAGAACTGCTTTCATTACACCATTATCACGAATTTTACGTGCAATTGCACGTGTATCCACATCATAAATACCTGGAATATTTTCTCGCTTTAAGAAACTGTCTAACGTTTCTTTACTGCGCCAATTGCTTGGTGTATCGCAATAATCTTTACAAACAAAACCAAAGATGGAGGAATCGATACTTTCATAATCATCGCGATTAATGCCATAATTTCCAATTAAAGGATAGGTCATCATGACAATCTGACCGCAATAAGCGTTATCTGTTAAAATTTCTTGATAACCTGTCATTGATGTATTAAATACTAATTCACCAATGCGAAAATTATCACAGCCGAATCCTTGACCACGGTAAACACTACCGTCTTCTAATATTAATAATCTTTCCATGTTTATCCTTTCATTACCGTTCGACCTTTAACGATCGTTTCTTTTATTTTACATTTTACTGAGTAACCATTAAATGGTGTATTTTTACCCATGGAATAAAAGTCATTACTGTTGATTGTGGTATCACAATGCGTATCCACTAAGATAATATCGGCTTGATACCCTTGTTTTAATTCACCAATGTTGCATAAGCCAAAGCGTTTTGCCGGAGCAGTGGACATCCAGTTAACTAATTGCGCTAAACTCCAGCGTTTTTGCTTAACAACAAATTCACTGTAAAGTAGGGCAAAACTTGTTTCTAAAGAAACGATACCAAAAGGTGTTTTGTCCATTGAACGATTTTTTTCTTGCTCAGTATGGGGTGCATGGTCATTGGCAATAAAATCTAAGGCACCAGATTCTAACCCTTGAATTAAAGCCATGCGATCTTCATGGCTTCTTAAAGGTGGGTTCATTTTCCAATTTGGTCCCTTTACATCCTTATCTTCGAGTAATAAATGATGGGCAGTTACTTCACCACTCACATTTAAACCTTTAGCCTTTGCATTTCGTAAGCTTTCCACACTTTCTTTGGTACTAATATGGCAGCCATGGTAGGCACAATCAATTTGGCTAACGAGATCTAAATCACGTTGCAATTGTTTGTATTCACATTCACTGGGAATGCCAATCCATCCATGTTGTTTCGCATAGTCGCTTTCGTGCACGCTTGCACCAGGTAAGCGATAGTTCATATCTTCGGTATGAGCAACAATCATGCAATCATTTTCCCTTGCTTGCAGCATTGCCTTTTCCATGATGGATTCATTGGCTACGCCTACCCCATCGTCACTAAACCAATGAATACCTAATTGTTTGATAGCTTTCATGTCAACTACTGATTTACCTGCTTCACCTGTTGTAATGCAGGCATAAGGGTAAGTATTAACAATGGATTTATCTTGAATTAATCGTTGATATTGTTGAATAGTTTCTACATTATCCGGAAAAGGAACAACATTAGGCATGGCAAATATTGTGGTAAAGCCACCGGCAGCAGCAGCTTTACTTCCGGTTTCAATTGTTTCTTTTTCGCTATGTCCAGGTTCTCTTAAATGAACATGCACATCCACCAATCCTGGTAATACGGTTAAACCAGTTGCATCAATGATTTCACAATCTGTGTTAAGATTTTCACCGATTTTTACAATGGTTTGATCTTCTATTAAAATATCACAATGTTTTAGACTTCCATCAATGAGTGCTTGTCCATTTTTAATTAATCGCATGGATTCTCCTTAAATGGTTCAAATCCAAACGCACGTTTAATAACTGCTTTTCTTACAAGTACACCGTTGCTCATTTGTTGGAAAATCCGTGACTTTTCACTTTCTACTAAATGATCTGCAATCTCTACGCCACGGTTAACGGGTGCTGGATGCATGATAATGGCTTTCTCTTTCATTAATGCATAGCGTCGATCATTTAAACCATATTTATCTAAATAAGTGGCATCATCCATATCTTTTAATGATGCGCCTCTTTCTTTTTGAATACGCAACATCATGACAACGTCTGCCCATTGGCATGCTTGATCAAAGTCCATTGTTGGATAACCTTCCCGTTGCCATTCTTCTGGCCCACTAAAGACAACATTGGCACCTAATTTTTCCAACGCATGTTTATTGGATGCAGCAACTCGTGAGTGTTGAATATCACCAGCAATCACAACATTTAAGTTTTTAAATGTACCAAATTCATTGTACATAGTTAATAAATCCAATAAACATTGCGTTGGATGGTTACCTGCGCCATCCCCAGCATTTAATATTGGAATGTTAATGGTTTTTAATTCATCAAAGTAAGCATCTTGGGGATGACGAATAACGACAACGTCATAACCAATTGCTTCAAATGTTTTAACCGTATCATACAAAGTTTCACCTTTGGTGACACTGGAAGACGATGCATTGAAGTCGGCAACTTGACATCCTAATTGGTATTCTGCACTTTCGAATGAAAAATGTGTACGTGTTGATGGCTCAAAAAAAAGATTAGCAACTAAAGCTTTTCGCTTTGGCAATTGCCAATCCTTGAAAGAACTATTAAAACAACGCGCGTCAGATAGAATACTTAAGATTTCATCAGCCGATAAATCTTGCATGGATAATAAAGAATTTCGATTCACGTTATATCCTCCTGCTACTATATATTTGGTTAGTTATAATTAAATCTAACCAAACCGCTACTATAATTTTAGCATGGTTAGATTAATTTAAAAATATGTAATGTGTATTTTGTCGATATCAGTTTTTGTTGATATCTTAGGCGGTTGATTTTAGGATTTTGGGTATAATCACTTTTAATTATGAAAAAGTATTGCCGATTTAATAAATTTAAAAAACAGATCCCTAAATAAGAGGAAATTAATTGCAATTATATCTTCAACGATCATCTTTTAAAAAACATATTTGTACGATAAAAAGTATGTATAATGGGTGGCATGTCAGTTTATATAGATACTATTAAATTTGGAATCGTTGTCTTTCCGATCATTGCAGCATTGATTACATTGCCGTATTTACTATGGCATTACCATAGATATGGGGCATTACCATTTGTGCGTGTTTTAATTGTCTATTCTTTTGTCTTGTATTTATTAATCGCTTATTTTTTAGTAATCTTACCCTTACCTTCACGAAGTGAAGTAATGTATATAACCACACCAACAAAGCAATTGGAAGTGTTTCATTTTATTGATGGATTAAAACAAGGGGTTGCGGAAGTAGGGTACCGTCAATTGTATAAAACACCGGTATTTTATACAACTTTCTTAAATGTATGCTTAACGATTCCTTTTGGTGCCTATTTAAAGTTTTATTTTAAAAAAGGATTTTTTACAACAATGGTTTATACATTCTTATTGAGTTTATTTTTTGAATTAACACAATTGACTGGATTATATTTTATTTATCCACGTCCTTATCGCTTGTTTGATGTGGATGATTTGATTGTTAATACGTTAGGTGCAATTCCTGGATTTATATTGGGATGGTTTATATCATTTATTATGCCAAATATTCATCAAGTTAATGACGCAGCCTTTGTTAAAGGAAGGCATGTTTCGCTATTAAGACGGTTTGTATCCTTCTGCTTAGATGGATTTATCGTATTAAGTTTTAGCTTGGCATTAAGTCGAATATTCCCAATTGATTGGAAGATAATATTAGCAGTAATGGTATTTATCTATTACTTTCTCATTCCATGCAGTGAAGGACAAACGATTGCTAATATGATATTAAATATTCGTATTGTGGAAGAAGAAGGAAACTTCATGCATTTAAAGACAATGCTTATACGACAAGTATTATTCTTTATTGAAATTATATTGATTCCACTAGTGTTAAGTGGAATGGTTGTATGGAAATTAAAAGGAGTAGAAGGAAAGTTCGCCATTATTTTAATGTTACTTTTCTTATTTGCACTTTTTATTTATTACTTGGTCATTGCGGTAAAGATGACATTTCAAAAAGCATTATTCTATGATAAAGTATCCCATTCCATGATGGTATCTACCATTAAAAAACGTAAAACTTGAAAAAATAACAATACCTACTGCCAGATAATAGCCATTTGTTGTTTGTGCGGTTAAATAAACATAGCAAAAAACAGGAATCAAAATAATCTTAGGTAACAAATTAAATTTAGAATAGTTATCAAGTCTTTCTTACGCTTGATAATTTTCATAAAAGCGCTTTCGTTTAATAGTTCTAATAGGAACTATTTTTGCATTTAGTGTAACGTAAGTTTACGGGAATATTATGGGTTTAATAAGTCAAGTTATCTTATTTTTCCTAAATGTAAAAATTAAGAAATGGTTAAGATTTATCACCTGTTAATGTTTATATTAACAACTTATAGTGTTGACTGGGTGATGAATATGGCAGTTAAATTAACGAAAACATTGACCATTACTGCGACATTATTATTAGTCTGTTTATTCGCGTACTTGGCAGTGAATGGGTATTTAGTAGATCAAAATAAGATGGAATGGTTATTAATGCAATGTGGAATATTTGCGCCGCTGGCATTTGTTGCTTTTCAAATTATTCAAGTGGTAATACCTATCATACCTGGAGGTATGAGTAATACTGTTGGGGTAATCCTATTTGGACCGTTGGAAGGATTTATCTATAATTATTTGGGACAAATGATTGGTTCAATCATTGCATTTTTGTTGGTAAAGAAATATGGTAAGGCATTCATTTTAAAATTTGTGGATCGTAAAACATTTGATAAATACATTACTTGGTTAGATAAAGAGAAATGGTTTGACATTTTATTTGCCATTGCTATCTTTATCCCAGGATTACCGGATGATGCAATCTGTATGATTGCGGCATTAACAAATATGTCATTATTAAAATTCACTGCAATAAATGCATTATGCAAACCAATGATGTTAGTTGTTTATTCCTTTGGGGTAACACAAGTATTACAATGGATGTCAGGAATAGTGGGTTAAGTTATGCAACATACAATATTACTCGTTGAAGATGAACAAGGAATACGCGAAACCATTCGAGTTTTTTTACAAAATCAAGGTCATAAAGTAATTGAGGCAGAAAATGGGCGTGAGGGGTTAGCGTTATTAACGAAAGAAACGATACATTTAGCGATTGTGGATATAATGATGCCGGTAATGGATGGTATTACCATGGTAATCAAACTTAGGCAAGACTATGATTTCCCGATAATCTTTTTAAGTGCGAAAAGTGAAGATTTAGATAAAATAACGGGCTTAAATGTCGGGGCAGACGATTATGTGACGAAGCCATTTGAACCAATGGAGTTGATTGCTCGAGTGAATTCAAATTTACGCCGCTATGATCAAATTCTTCAGTTAAAACAAGGGAATCAAATAAATGAAGACAATAAAGTATTACAAGTTGGGGATTTAGTATTAAATACAGAAACAAAAGAAGTGACAATTCGTTATCAACCATTACATTTAACGTTAAAAGAATATAAGATATTGGAACTTTTAATGCAAACGCCGGGAAGAATATATTCCAGTGAACAAATTTATGAAAAGGTTTGGAACGAAGAGGCCGTTAATACCGATACGATCATGGTACACATTCGTAAACTACGTAAAAAAATAGAATTGGATACGCATAATCCTGAATATATAAAAGTAGTATGGGGTATTGGGTATAAAATGGAGAAAATGTAATGAAGAAAGGCAAAATCATCTTTTCAATTCTTTTTACACTGCTGTTAACCACATTGGGTGCTTCGTGTGTAAGTCTTTACGATAATGCAAGAGAAAATAATCGTTATCAATACGACTACGTTGTGCAATATTATCAAGAAGAATTTCAATTAATGAGCATGCAATTGGCAAGTCAAATGGATACGGATTATCAACCGCTAACTTTTGGTGCATCGCTATCTAACGATGAAAAAGAATATCTGATCAGTGAATGGGATTTTGCGTTGCAACGTGCCAATAATTATTTAACAACGGATGAACAATTGTTTTACATTGCGAAAAGTTTGGATGGTGAAGTATTAACCAATCTAAAATCACCGATTGATTCAATTAATTATGCGGATTATAGTTTAAATGTGACGGTAAGTTTTGATAGCCAAGGAAATTGTCAAGCAAGTGGTGATCAAGCATATGGTCTGTGTAATATATTATCGTTAGATAATTACATTGGTTATTATGATCATATTGGCTTTCAGAAAGTGACTTTGAATAATCCAACTAACCTTTCCGTTACGTATTTAATACCTAAAAATGTGACGACATTTACAGGAATTTTTGGCGAAGTAGATTCATGGACGATGTATAACGGATTAACCCTTACGCTTTGTTTGGTGAGTTTAGCTATCTTATCTGTAGTGCTTGTTATTTACCCTATGCGTTATGTGAGTTTATGCAATCCGTTTAAAATTGTGTGTGCTTGGTCCTTTGAATGGAACTTTATTATTTGGTCAATTGTTTTAACTTTTTTGTATAGTGGATTAATTGTTTTAGTAGGGACAAGCATCAATGGTCAATTGCTGTATATCGTGAATGGTTTTGGATTGAATATATCGAATAATCTACTAATGATTATTAATATTGGTTATTGGATGTTGACCCTGTTATGCAGCAGTGTGGTGATCTATTTATTGAAATATATTATTGTCAGTGGTCCAATTCATTATATTAAAGAACATACTGCATTTGTTTGCTTATTACGTTGGGTACGTAATAAATTGATTTCATTTACCACCGTTGATATTGATAAAACCATTGCAAAGAAACTATTGACCATTGCATTTATAAATAGTGGGATGATAATTTTCTGTGCGTTTATTAATCCAAGTGTTGGTTTACTTGTAGCCATTATTTATTCGCTTATTAGCCTGGTATTTGTTTATAAAAAAGGGATTGAAGTGCAAGATAACTACCATCAATTAATGAATGCCATAGAGTGCATAATTACCCAAGACTTTGATTCCATTGATGAAAAAGAATTGGGAATCTTTGCTTCCAGTAAATTGCAATTAATGGAATTAAGTGATAATGTCCAAAATGCAATTAGTGAACAAGTGAAATCGCAAAAGCTTAAAACAGAATTGATTAGTAATGTATCCCATGATTTAAAAACACCGTTAACTTGTATTAAAAATTACATTGCGCTATTGGATGATGATAAGTTAAATGACGAAGATCGTAAGCATTACGTGGAACAATTAAAACTTTATGCCAACCGATTAAAACGATTAATTGAAGATTTATTTGAAATTAGTAAAGTCGATAGTGGAAATATTCAATTGAATTATCAAGCATTGGATATTGTGTCATTATTGGAACAAGTAATGGTAGAAAATGAAGATTTATTAGAAACCAAACATATCGAAATCATTAAAAAACTACCTGCAGATAAAATTATTCTAAATTTAGATAGTGATAAAACCTATCGTATATTTGAAAACTTATTTACTAATATTAGTAAATATGCCTTATCTAATTCCAGAGCATACATCAGTATCACTTCAACCAATGACGAAGTATTAATTGAATTTAGTAACATAAGTGAACAACCCATGGACTTTACTGCGCAAGAAATCACTGAACGCTTTGTGCGTGGTGATAAATCACGGAGTCAACAAGGTTCTGGCTTAGGTTTAGCCATTGCCCGCTCATTTACTGAAGTGCAAGGAGGAACCTTTAACTTGTCCATTGACTGTGATTTATTTAAAGCTGGAGTAAGTTTTCCATTAAATAGTCAATAAAACGCACAAAGCGTTGAGTGAAGTAAGTAAAAAGTGTTTGGTTGCTTGTTAAGCAATTGAACACTTTTTCTTTAGATATTGTTAAGAATTGTTAAAGCTTAGAGTTAAGGTATCTTGCTTAAACTCAACATGGAGGTTGAGTTATGGCAATTATTTGGGGGAGTGTTATTAGTTATATAGCGATTAGCCTATTCTTTTATTACTATTTATATCGTTTTAGCTTAGATATAAGAATGCATATAGTGTTAAGTTTTGTGTTGGGATTATTGGGTATTAATATTCATTCCACATTATTTATGTTAATGCTTCATTTTGTTGTATTGACGTTAATTATGGATAGTATTCTTTGCATATTTCATGTTAGGCAACCTACTAAATATAAATATTATGTGTTCTTTCCGTTTTCGTTATTCCTATCATTAGCATTCATTCTTTATGGTACATGGAATATGCATACGATTGTAAGAAAACAATATAATATCCAAGCATCGCAAACCTTATCTAAACCGTATCGTATTGTTTTAATGGCTGATATGCATTATCCAACCAATCTTACCAGTAGTGAATTAAGTGAATTATTGAATCGTATTTGTAGTGAAGAAGGGGATGCATTAATTCTTGCTGGGGATATGATAGATGAGTTTACCAGTGAAAAAGAAATAAAAGATTTATATAATCAACTTTCTGTTTTAGCAAAGGATATACCTGTAATATATGTATTGGGTAATCATGATAATGGTATCTATGGAACACAGTCCATTGATGATGATACCTTAGAAGAAATTATTGAAAGATATGGCATGATTTGTTTAAGGGATTCCAGTTATTTTATCAATGGTCAACTACCCATCACCTAAAGGTAATGGGCTTGTAACTGCCCAGTCGTACTAACGATTTTCGTCTCCGACCTTTGTTATTCTAAAAACATCACTGTCCATAGTGGCGTTACATCATAGGGAGGTTGACAGCACCCTTTGCTATAGAGTTTACTCTATAACAACTGTATTTGGTACTTGACTATCCATTAGATAGTTGATTCCCATTCGATACAGATTCATTGCTCCAATACGGTCATCATTTGATTGATACCCACAATTCTTACAAGTAAACAAATGTTTCTTTTTATTTCGATTTGCTTTTTCAATATGTCCACAAACTGGACAACATTGACTTGTATAGTGAGGGTCAACTTTAATAACTGTAGACTGATTTTGTTTTGCTTTATAAATAAGTTTTTGTTCTAGGTCGTAAAAAGACCAAGACACGGATACATATCTATCTTTCATGCGAACTTGTTCTGTAGCGTTACGTACTCCAGATAAATCTTCAAGTACAAAAAGTGTATGCTTTGGGTTGTTTTCAACGAGTGCCTTTGATACCTGATGATTAATATCCTGCATCCAACGGTTTTCTCGTTGACCAATTGCTTTGAGTCTTCGTCTTGAAGATGGCGTATGTCGCATTTGCAACTCTTTACGAAGCTTAGAATAATTTGCTCTTTTTTGTTTTATCTCTTTACCACTAACAAACTTTGATCTATGCTTGCTGTCATAAGTCGCAACAACAAAATTAATTCCTCTGTCGATACCGACAACATTACATATTTCCGATAGCGATGTTTCTTCGACATCATAAGTTACAGGAATATGCAGATAATATTTGCCATGCTTATTTACAAGTTTAGCTGTTCCAAACGTATAAATAGCATGGTCAAAGTATTTATCCATACCTTTGGTGAAATATGGTAGTTTCACACGTCCATATAATGTATTTACAGAAAAACAGTTTTGTGTAAGAGAATAATCACGATTCCAGACAAGGTCGTACTGAGGCTTTTTAAAACATGGTTTAATCCATTCTTTCTGATTTTCAAGTATTGTCTTATATCTAGCAATAACAGCCTTAAAAACAGATTGTGTCATTTGTGATTTTAAACCAAACCTTTCTCGAATAGTAGAATATAACGCCTTATTAAGAGAAAACTGTTTAAGGTCGTGTGTTTGGAATACATAATTAGAAACATAGTTACAAGCGTCACGATACATAGACATCGTATTGTCTAACATGGTTTTCTCGTAATCTGATGTTGATATTTGGATTTTTGCTGTAACTGTCATTTGCCCCATAAACGTACCCTCCCTTCATTGTTATTTCACTATATATATTATATACTAATAATTAGTGAAATTCAAGTAAGTGAGGATATCATGGACAATAAATATAATCGACACAATCGTCGTAAATATAGTTTAAAGGTTCATATTGTTTTGGTTACAAAATACAGAAAACAATTACTAACAAATAACATTGCCCATGATGTTAAGCACAAGATTTTTGATATATTTAATTTGAAAAAGTGGGATATTATCGCAATAGAAACAGACAAAGACCACATACACTTTCTCTTGGAGTACGATACAACAGATAGTGTCTGTGATATTGTAAAAATTATTAAACAAGAAACTACATATTATTTATGGCAGAAATACACTAATTTTCTTTCCGAGAAGTATTGGAAAAAGCATATATTTTGGTCGGATGGATATTTTGCTTGTAGTATAGGAGAAGTATCATCCGATACCATTCAAAGATATATCGAATCACATGGATAGGAGGTTGGTTGCTCCTCCCACTACCTAAAGGAAGTGGGTTTCCGCGACCTAAAAATTTATGAAAAAAACTTCCCAAGTGGGAAGTTCGAAAATGTTATGGTTAATTAAATGATAACTGTAAATGTTAATTATTTTTATTGGATTGTTTATGACGGTGGATGTAATATTCATCGTCTTTTTTGAAGTTATAGTATGGAGATACTTTTTGAGTGGTTACTCCACAGAGTTTAAAGTCTTGCAATTCTTCATCAATGGTGCGTTCATCTGTAATTAAATAATTAAACGCGGTACATGGGGCGACAGTGAATTGATGGGGGTGATTGATTTTGGTGGCGTCGGCAAGAAGGAATGTAGGACCGGCGGTTCGTTCGATCATGGTAACGTTGACGGCCACTTCACTTAAGATAGCTGTTGTCATGCCGGTATTCATTTCAAAACCAGAGCAACCTAAAAAGGATTTGTTGGCAGTTACTTTATGCAATGTCGCTAAAGTGAAGTCGCCGACCATGCTTTCTTTAGGTATGCGCAACTCACCGCCGGTAAGTACGATTTGTAAGTTGGGATCATGGTCTAAAAAGATAGCTTTGGCATTGTTAGTGATAACAGTTACTCGTTTATTAGTGATGTATTTAATCATTAATAATGCAGTTGAAGAAGTGTTAATAAAGATAGTATCGCCTTCTTCCACAAAATTAGCGGCATATTTAGCGATGGCATGTTTATGGGCTTCATTATTGTTTTCGTCGTTATCATCCACAAAGGATTGAATTAGACGGGCACCGCCGTAATATTTTTGAATGGCACCTAAATCTTCCCAATATTGTAAATCACGTCGAATGGTAAGTGGAGTAACATTGAGCTCGTTGGCCAGTGTATTGACATCCACGCTACCGTGGGTTTGAATGCGCTGCATAATTAACTTTCGTCGTGCATCGACGATTTCCTTACTCATTTTCATAAATTAATTCCTTTCGTGGCGATTAACGAAGTGCCGTTGATTTGATTTAATTGCTTTAGATGGCTTTGCGTAAATGATATATCTTTTGCTTTGGTGCCGATACCAACACAAATTGCATGGTATTGAACCATTTCTCTAGGATTCATGTAAGTAGTATCTACTTTCTTTAATAGATTGATGCTTTGTTTAATGTCTTGACGCATAAATTGATACATACCATCCAGTTGGTTCCAATTAAATAATGGAGAGACTTTCATGCCTTTAACTTTGCTTTCTTTCATCCGAATAATTTTTTGGTATTCAATCTTGCCAGTTGCTTCGTCATTAGTTAAAAAAGCAATAAAGAATTGACTGTAATGATAAATGAGCAATTGATCTAGGGTGCTATGGAAGAATTTATCGTTTGTTGCTAATAAGCGTTTAGTTGTTTCAATATTCAATTCATCCATGGCGCACAATGTGTCAAAAAGAATACGACTGTTGCGGTAAGCATGAGCAAAATCTTTCGTCATTAAAAAATCAAAAGTTTGCGTAGCTTGTTTCGGATTGCAATCATAGGCTAATTGCTTAATGGCTTTTTCGTATAAGTGTTTTAGGAATTCACTGTATAATGCAAAGCCAAGAATAACTATTAATAGGATTAGATACATAATTTTATACGATGTTTTATTCGTATTAACGATATTGTAAATGATTAATAATGCAAATAGTGCATAAAATATATAAGAAATGATGCGGTTTGCTTGGGGACTGAGTTGTAATTTGCGGAATACTTTTGACATAAAAAATCTTGTATGATACAAAGCGTACCTTGCTTAGCTTTGTACATAGCTCTCCTTTCT
>Kit_p2__coassemble_807_pt1 | contig 24973 bp, 39 predicted proteins | sample Kit_p2__metabat2_high_PE_035 | metagenome-assembled genome bin Kit_p2 | reverse complement strand
TAATTAAAAAAGGTGATTTTTCTGCTTGACTTTATGAAGCGTTTTTCATACTCTATTAGTGTTTCTAATTTTTAGGCGCATTTTCTGCGCCTATTCATTAGGTTAATTATGGCACACACGGAAGTGTGTATTGAAAGGAGAATAAAATGCCTACTATAAATCAATTGATTACTCATGGAAGAACAAGTAAGCAATGGAAAAGTAAATCCCCAGCATTAAATCGTGGATATAACTCATTAAAATCTTTACCAACTAACTTGTCTGCCCCACAAAAAAGAGGCGTATGTACTCGTGTTGGTACAATGACACCTAAAAAACCAAACTCAGCGTTAAGAAAGTATGCCCGTGTTCGTTTAAGCAACGGTATGGAAGTTACAGCTTACATTCCAGGTGAAGGACACAACTTACAAGAACACAGTGTTGTAATGATCCGTGGTGGACGTGTTAAAGACTTACCAGGTGTTCGTTATCATATTATCCGTGGTACATTAGACTGCGCAGGTGTAGCTAAACGTACTGTTAGCCGTTCATTATACGGTGCTAAGAAAGAAAAAAAGAAATAGGGAGGAATAAATAATGCCAAGAAAAGGACATATAGCAAAACGTGATGTGCTTGCAGATCCTATTTATAACTCCAAGCTTATCACTCGTTTAATTAATAAAATCATGTTAGATGGTAAACGTGGAACTGCACAAGGTATCTTGTACAACGCGTTTGATATCATTGAAGAAAAAACTGGTCAACAACCAATGGAAGTATTTGAAAAAGCATTAGCAAACGTTATGCCTTTATTAGAATTGAAAGTTCGCCGTGTTGGTGGAGCTAACTACCAAGTACCAGTTGAAGTAAGCCAAGAAAGAAGATTGACTTTAGGTTTAAGATGGATTGTTAATTACGCTCGTTTACGTAATGAAAAAACAATGGAATTACGTTTAGCTAACGAAATTATCGATGCTTCTAATAACACAGGTGCTTCTGTTAAGAAGAAAGAAGACACACACAAAATGGCTGAAGCAAATAAAGCATTTGCTCACTACCGTTGGTAATATATTAAGGAAGGATCAAACATGCCAAGAGAATATGATTTAGTCCATACGCGTAACTTTGGTATCATGGCCCATATCGACGCCGGTAAAACAACAACAACTGAACGTATCCTTTACTATTCAGGACGTACACACAAAATCGGTGAAACACACGATGGTGCCAGCCAAATGGACTGGATGGAACAAGAAAAGGAAAGAGGTATCACTATTACTTCTGCCGCTACGACAACTCATTGGAAAGGTTATCGTTTAAACATTATCGATACTCCAGGCCACGTAGACTTTACTGTGGAAGTTGAACGTAGTTTGCGTGTACTTGACGGTGCTGTTACTGTTTTGGATGCCAAAGCAGGTGTAGAACCACAAACAGAAACAGTTTGGCGTCAAGCAACAACTTATAAAGTCCCTCGTATTGTTTTCTGTAACAAGATGGACGCTACTGGTGCGGATTTCTTAATGTCTGTAAATTCCATCGGTGAAAAATTAGGTGCAAAAGCTGCGGCAATTCAATTACCAATTGGTGCTGAAAATACATTCACAGGTATCATTGACTTAATTGAAGAAGTTGCTTATTTGTACCGTGATGACAAGGGAGAAAAAATCGATACAGTTGAAATCCCTGATGATTATAAAGATCAAGCCGCTTCATTAAGAGAAACATTAATTGAAGCAGTTGCTGATTATGATGAAGAATTGATGATGATGGTTCTTGAAGGTGAAACTCCAAGTAAAGAACAAATCAAATCTGCTATTCGTGTTGGTACATTAAGTGGTGAATTCTTCCCAGTTATGTGCGGATCTGCTTATAAAAACAAAGGTGTTCAATTAGTATTGGATGCAGTATTGGATTACTTACCAGCGCCAACAGATATTCCATCAATTAAAGGTCACTTAGCGGATGGTACTGAAGAAGAACGTCCAAGTGATGATAATGCACCTTTCTCTGCATTAGCATTTAAAGTTATGACTGACCCATTCGTAGGTCGTTTAACATTCTTCCGTGTTTACTCTGGTATTGCGAAAGCCGGTAGTTACGTATTAAACGCAACAAAAGATAAAAAAGAACGTTTAGGACGTATCGTATTAATGCACGCAAATACACGTACAGAAATCGAAGAAGTTTATGCGGGTGATATCGCTGCTGCTGTTGGTTTAAAATACACTACAACTGGTGATACTTTGTGTGCTGATAATGCGCCAATTATCTTAGAATCCATGGTATTCCCTGAACCAGTTATCCAAATGAGTATTGAACCTAAAACAAAAGCAGATAGTGATAAAATGGGTATTGCATTAAGCAAATTAGCTGAAGAAGACCCAACTTTTAGAACTTTTACTGATGAAGAAACTGGTCAAACAATTATTGCAGGTATGGGTGAATTGCACTTAGATATCATTGTTGATCGTTTAAGAAGAGAGTTCAAAGTAGAATGTAACGTTGGTGCGCCACAAGTTGCTTACCGTGAAACAATTCGTCAAGCTGGTGAATGTGAAGGTAAATACATCCGTCAAAGTGGTGGTCGTGGTCAATATGGTCACGTATGGATTAAATTCGAACCAAACGAAGAAGGTAAAGGATTTGAATTCATTGATGCCATCGTTGGTGGTACTGTACCAAGAGAATACATTAAACCAACTCAAGAAGGTTTAGTTGCTGCTTTAAATAATGGTATGAAATATGGTTATCCAGTAGTTGATATTAAAGCTACATTATTTGATGGATCTTACCATGATGTTGACTCAAGTGAAGCTGCCTATAAAATTGCCGCTTCCATGGCTTTAAAAGAAGCAGCAAAACGTTGTGCGCCAGTATTGTTGGAACCAATCATGGACGTTGAAGTAACTGCACCAAGTGAATACTTAGGTAACGTTATGGGTGACATTACAAAACGTCGTGGACAAATTCGTGACCAAGAAGAAAAACACAACGCTATTACAGTTCGTGCGTATGTACCATTAGCAGAAATGTTTGGTTACTCAACTGATTTGAGATCATTTACGCAAGGACGTGGCAATTACATTATGCAAATGGATCACTATTCTGAAGTGCCAAAATTTATTGCAGAAAGCATTGCCAAGAAAAATGCAGTTGCTGACGCAGAATAATCCAACAAATTTCGTTGCATTATATTTGCGACTAGCATAAAATTAAATAGGTTATATAGGAGGAAATTTAAAAATGGCAAAGGAAAAATTTGACCGTTCTAAACCACACGTTAACGTCGGAACTATTGGTCACGTTGACCACGGTAAAACTACTACTACAGCTGCTATTACTAAACGTTTAGCAGAAAAAGGCCAAGCTGAATTCAAAGCTTACGACCAAATCGATGGTGCACCTGAAGAAAAACAAAGAGGTATTACAATTAATACAGCTCACGTTGAATACCAAACAGATGCTCGTCACTACGCTCACGTAGACTGCCCAGGCCACGCTGACTACATCAAAAACATGATTACTGGTGCTGCGCAAATGGATGGTGCTATCTTAGTTGTTGCTGCAACTGATGGACCAATGCCTCAAACTCGTGAACACTTATTATTAGCTCGTCAAGTAGGCGTTCCTAGTATCGTTGTATTCTTAAACAAATGCGACATGGTTGATGACGAAGAAATGCTTGAATTAGTTGAAGAAGAAGTTCGTGGATTATTAGACGAATACGGATTTGACGGAGCAAATACTCCAGTTATCAAAGGTTCTGCTTTAAAAGCATTAGAAGGCGATCCTGCATGGCTTGGTAAAATTGACGAATTAATGGATGCAGTTGATAGTTGGATTCCAACACCTGCTCGTGAAACAGATAAACCATTCTTAATGTCTGTAGAAGATGTATTCACAATCACTGGTCGTGGTACAGTTGCTACTGGACGTGTTGAACGTGGTGTATTGAACTTGAACGAAGAAGTTGAAATCGTTGGTTTAAAAGAAACACGTAAAACAGTTGTTACTGGATTAGAAATGTTCCGTAAACAATTGGATAAAGCAGAAGCTGGAGATAACATCGGTGCTTTATTACGTGGTGTAAACCGTGATGAAATCGAAAGAGGACAAGTATTGGCAAAACCTGGTACAGTTACTCCTCATACAAACTTCACTGCGCAAGTTTACGTATTAACTAAAGAAGAAGGTGGACGTCATACTCCATTCGTAACAAACTACCGTCCTCAATTCTATTTCCGTACAACTGACGTTACTGGTGTTGTATCTTTACCTGAAGGTGTAGATATGGTTATGCCTGGTGACAACGTTGAAATGACAGTTGAATTGATCGCGCCTATCGCTATTGAACAAGGAACTAAATTCTCTATCCGTGAAGGTGGACATACAATCGGTTCTGGTAGCGTAATCAGCGTTATTAAATAGTTTAACGATTAATTAAATTGCATCATCCTTTATTAAGGGTGGTGCTTTTTTATGTATCGTTAGCAATAAATTTTTATACAGAAAGTGTAAAATATTAAAAACATCTGTTGTGATAACGATTAATGCAGCACCACCTGTGTATTTGATATTCATCATCGCAATGAAAACGTTTACTTATATTTGTAATAATAAAAAGAACGTAAATTCGTGCGTTATAGGATCAATTTGAACAAAAATAATCGTCATGAAAACATTCATCCATTTATATCACGGTAAAAAAGTATGGTATCAATCGAATTTTAAGACGTTAAATTTAGTAATTAATAACGCCCGAACGATGGTACAAAATAATCTCAAAAAAGGCGATGAATATCGGCTTTTTTAGACTTTCAAAAAAAGTTAAAAAAAGGCTTGCATTGCATTAAATATACTAGTATCCTATTAAGGCAACGCAAAGATATGGGAGGTTGCTGGCACACTGAGAGACGTTGTCATAAAGTGGAAGTCAGGGAATTCACATGGAGCGTAGTGATTCCGTTAGGAATCAAATGTATTGAAGGAGGAAGAATACATGGCAAAAAATTCAGTAAGAATTCGTTTGAAAGCTTACGAACACCGTTCTTTAGATGCTGCGAGCGAAAAAATCGTTAACGTAGCAAATGCTAAAGGCGCAAAAAAAGTGGTTGGACCTGTACCTTTACCAACTGAAAAACAGGTTATTACAATCTTACGTGCGGTTCACAAATACAAAGATTCTCGTGAACAATTTGAAATTCGTACGCACAAAAGATTAATCGAAATCATCGGCCCAAGTGCAGAAACAATCGATGCATTGTCTCGTTTGGATTTACCAAGTGGCGTTGATATCGAAATTAAACTTTAATAGAAAGGGAAACTCATTATGAAAGGAATTCTAGGAAGAAAGTTGGGCATGACACAAATCTTCACAGAAAACGGAGATTTGATTCCTGTAACTGTTATCGAAGCAACACCAAATGTTGTATTACAAAAGAAAACAGTTGAAAAAGAAGGATATAACGCTGTCCAATTGGGATTTGAAGATGTTAAAGAATCCCGTGCAACAAAAGCCGAAATCGGTCATGCTGCAAAAGCAGAAACAGCACCTAAACGTTTCGTTAAAGAAATCAGATCTGAAGATATGATGGCTTACGAAGTTGGTGCAACAGTAAGCGTAGATATCTTTTCCGCTGGTGATCATGTCGATGTGACTGGTACTAGCAAAGGTAAAGGATACGCTGGTACAGTTGAACGCTGGAATGCGACAATTGGTCCAAAGAGCCATGGTTCTGGACACCACAGACACATCGGTTCATTAGCTACGACTGGTCGTAACAATGGACGTATCGAAAAAGGTACGCACATGGCTGGTCACGATGGTGTATTAACTACAACTAACCAAAATTTAGAAATCGTTAAAGTTGACGTTGAAAACAACGTTATCTTAGTTAAAGGTAATGTACCTGGACCTAAACGTGGCATGGTTGTTGTTAAAAACTCTGTCAAAGTTAAAGGAGGTAACAACTAATGGCTAAATTAGAAGTCTTCAATTTAGAAGCTAATAAAGTTAGCGATATTGAGTTAAGTGATGCTGTTTATGCCATTGAGCCTAACCAACAAGCAATGTATGACGCTGTATTGTTACAATTAGCTAGCCGTCGTCAAGGTACACATGATACTAAAACACGTAGCGAAGTTAGCGGTGGTGGTAAAAAACCATGGCGTCAAAAAGGTACTGGACGTGCTCGCCAAGGTTCTATCCGTGCTCCACAATGGAGAGGTGGCGGTATTGCATTCGGTCCTACACCACGTAAATATGGTTTCAAAATCAATCGTAAAGTTGCTCGCTTGGCATTAAGAAGTGCATTAAGCGAAAAAGTTTGTGAAAACAAATTAGCTGTTGTTGAAAACTTAAGCTTTGCTCAAGTTAAAACAAAACAAATGGTTGATATGATGAACAAATTCAACTGGAACAAAAAAACATTGTTCGTTGTTGATAACAGTGAAGATGTTGATAATGCATTATTAAGCATGAGAAACATTCCAAATGCAATGATGTTAGGCGTTAATGAATTAAATGTTTATGACATTGTTAACGCTGACACAATTGTTTTCACTAGCACAGCTGCCAAAGCATGTGAGGAGGTTTGGGCATAATGAGAACAAGTCGTGATATTATTGTTCGTCCAATTATCACAGAAAAAAGTACTAAACAATATGACGGATTAAATAAAGTTACATTTGAAGTACTTAAAGATGCGAACAAAATTGAAATTAAAAAAGCGGTTGAAGAAATTTACAATGTAAAAGTTACATTGGTAAATACTATCAATACGCATTCAAAAACTAAACGTGTTGGTCGTTACGTTGGCAAAACAAAAGCCATTAAAAAAGCAATTGTTACTGTTGCTCAAGGCCAAAAAATCGAATTATTTTAATTAAAACTATTATCGGAAGAATCACGCTATTTCCGGAAAATTTTGCGTAAGGAGGGCCTATAAATGGCAATTAAAAAATATAAGCCTACCACTCCTGGTCGTCGTGGAATGACGACTTTAATGAACGAAACAATCAGTGCAAGCAAACCTGAACGTTCATTATGTGAAAGTTTAAATAAAAAAGGTGGTAGAAATAACACTGGACGTATTACGACACGTCACCACGGTGGTGGTCATAAACGTCAATATCGTTTAATCGATTTCAAACGTAATAAAGACAATATCCCAGCTACTGTTCAAACAATCGAATACGATCCAAACAGAAGCGCTAATATTGCATTGTTAGCATATGCTGATGGTGAAAAACGTTACATTATTGCACCAAACGGATTACAAGTTGGTCAAACAGTAATCTCTGGTGAATCATGTGATATTAAGACAGGTAACGCTTGTCAATTAAGAAACATCCCTGAAGGTACATTCATTCACAACGTTGAATTGAAACCTGGTAAAGGTGGACAATTAGCACGTAGTGCTGGATGCTCTGCACAAATCTTAGGTATTGAAGAAAAATACGTTACTGTTCGTTTAAGTTCAGGTGAAGTAAGAAAAATCTTAGCAGTATGCCGCGCTACTATTGGTGTCGTTGGTAACTCTGATCATAGCTTAGTAAACATTGGTAAAGCTGGTAGAACTCGTTGGATGGGTGTTCGCCCAACAGTACGTGGTTCTGCAATGAACCCTTGTGATCACCCTCACGGTGGTGGTGAAGGCCGTTGTCCAGTTGGACGTAAGAGTCCAATGACACCTTGGGGTAAAAAAGCTATGGGTGTAAAAACTCGTAAGAGCAAAAAACAAAGCGAAAAATTAATCGTTCGTAGAAGAAACGGAAAATAGGCGAAAGGAAGGAGAAGCGTAAATGACAAGAAGTTTGAAAAAAGGACCTTTTTGCGATGAGTCTTTAATGAAAAAAGTCGAAGCATTAAATGCTGCTGGCAAAAAAGAAGTCATTAAGACTTGGAGCCGTCGTTCAACAATTTTCCCAAATTTCGTTGAACACACATTTGCCGTTCACAATGGTAAAGAACATGTCCCTGTTTATGTAACAGAAGATATGGTAGGACATAAATTAGGTGAATTCGTTATGACACGTAAATTCGGTGGTCATGGCGATGACGATAGAAGAGTCTAGGAATAGGAGGATAGTAAACGATGGAAGTTAAAGCAGTTGCCAAAACAGTGCGTATTGCTCCTAGAAAAGTCCGCTTAGTCTTGGATTTAATTCGTGGCAAAGATGCACAAGAAGCATTAGCAATCTTAAAATTCACACCGAATCATGCAGCTGATGCTGTTGCGAAAGTATTAAAAAGCGCAATGGCAAACGCAACACACAATAATCAAATGGATGAAAATAAATTGTTTGTAAAAGCATGCTATGCCAATGAAGGTGTTACTATGAAGCGTTTCATGCCAAGAGCAAAAGGAAGCGCTGCACAAATTTTGAAAAGAACAAGCCACATCACAGTTGTGGTAGACGAAAGATAGAAGGGAGAGAATCAATAAATGGGTCAAAAAGTTAGTCCTATTGGGATGAGAGTCGGAGTAATCCGTGATTGGGAATCCCGTTGGTATGCGGATAAAAATTATGGCACTTTATTAATGGAAGATGTTAATGTCCGTAAACTTATTGATAAGGATGCACAATGTCATGATGCATGGATCTCCCGTGTTGAAATTGAACGTACATCCAATGATGTTAAAGTAATTATTCGTGCTGGTCGTCCTGGTGCGTTAGTTGCTAAAAATGACAAAGGCGAAGATTACATCGTTAATTTACAAAAACGTATTAGCAAATTATGCGGTGGTAAAAATGTAAAAATCGATGTAGTGGCTGTTGCTAATGTTGATTTAGATGCTAAATTAGTAGCACGTAGAATTGCTGAAGGATTAGAAGCACGTCAATCATTCAGAATTGTTCAAAAGAAAGCCATCCAACAAACGATGAGAAGTGGCGCTAAAGGTATCAAAACTAGCGTTTCTGGTCGTTTAGGTGGTGCAGATATTGCACGTAGCGAAGGTTATGCAGAAGGTATCGTTCCATTGCATACATTAAGAAGTGATATCGATTACGCGCATTATGAAGCAGATACTACTTATGGTAAATTAGGCGTTAAAGTTTGGATTTGCCGTGGTGAAGTATTACCTGGTGAAATGGTGAAAGAACCAGAAGCACCTAAGAATGCGTTCAACAAAGGTAATCGTAGAAATGACCGTAGAGGTGATCGTCGTCCTCGTAGAAACGATCGCAACAACGCGCCTAAAGCAGACGCTAACGTAGCAACTAACGAAGGAGGTAATGGCAATGTTAATGCCTAAGCGTACAAAATATCGTCGTCCACATCGTTTAAGTTACGAAGGTCGTTCTAAAGGTGGTCGTACTGTTCATTTCGGTGAATTTGGATTAGTGGCATTGGAAGGTGCTTACGTATCTAACCGTCAAATTGAAGCAGCACGTATCGCTATGACACGTTACATGAACCGTGGCGGTCAAGTATGGATTAAAATCTTCCCTCAATTAGCAATTACTAAAAAACCTTTAGAAGTTCGTATGGGAAGTGGTAAAGGTGCTCCTGAAGGATGGGTAGCTGTCGTTCAAGAAGGCCGTGTATTATTTGAAGTAGGTGGAGTGAGTGAAGAAGTTGCTCGTGAAGCTTTACGTTTAGCAAGTCACAAATTATGTGTAAAAACTAAATTTGTTAAGAAAGGTGAGGAGGGAGCAATCTAATGATCAGCATGAAAGAAATTCGCGACTTTAACGATGCCGACCTTGTCAAAGAAATTGCTTCTTTGAAAGAAGAGTTGTATCAATTACGTTTCGAAAAAGCAACTGGTACAATTGAAAATCCTAACCGTATTCGTGAAGTTAAGAAAACTATTGCGAAAATGATGACCGTGCAAAATGAACGTTTGCACGCAAGTAAATAAGGACGGGAGGAAGAAAAATGGAAAGATCAAATCGTAGAGTATTACGTGGAAAAGTTGTCAGCGATAAAATGGACAAAACTATCGTTGTTGAAGTTACAACACGTAAAAAACACCCTCTTTATTCTAAACAAATTAAATATTCTAAAAAATTCAAGGCTCATGACGAACACAATGAAGCTGGTATCGGTGATACAGTAGTAATTATGGAAACTCGTCCTTTAAGTAAAGACAAACGTTTCCGTTTAGTGAAAGTTGTTGAAAAAGCCGTAATTCTTTAAGCGAAGGGAGAAAAGCAATATGATTACAAATGAAAGTCGATTAAATGTTGCCGATAACACTGGAGCGAAAGAAATTTTAGTTATTCGTTGTTTAGGCGGTAGCAAACGTAAAAGAGCAAACATCGGTGATATCGTTGTTTGTGCAGTTAAAGATGCTTCTGTTGGAGGAAGTGTAAAAAAAGGAGACGTTGTTAAAGCTGTTATCGTTCGTACAAAATACGGCGTTAAACGTGCTAATGGTTCTTATATCAAATTTGATGATAACGCAGCTGTTATTATCAACGCTGATAAAACACCTAAAGGAACACGTATCTTTGGTCCAGTCGCAAGAGAACTTCGTGATAAAGATTTCATGAAAATCGTTTCTTTAGCGCCTGAAGTATTGTAGGAGGAGTTAGAAATGAAAATTAAAGCTGGTGATAAAGTAATGGTCATTTCTGGCCACTACAAAGGAACAGTTGGTGAAGTTAAAAAAGCTTTCCCTAGCAAAGACAAAGTCATTGTTGAAGGCGTTAACTTAATCAAAAAACATATTAAACCAAGCCAAGCTAATCCAGACGGTGGTATTATCGAAGGTGAAGCTGCAATTCACGTTTCAAACGTTATGATTTATGACGCAAAAGCTAAAAAAGCTGGACGTGTTGGTTACAAAATGGAAAAAGGCGAAAAAGTTCGCTATAACAAAAAAAGTGGAAATGTTGTTAAAGGAGGCAAGAAATAATGAACCGTTTATTAGAAAAATATAAAAACGACGTTGTTCCTGCTTTAATGAAACAATACAACTATACTAGCGTTATGCAATGCCCAAAAATTGAAAAAGTTGTTGTTAACGTTGGTGTAGGTGATGTCACTGTCAATGCAAAAGCATTGGATGAAGTGGTAGAAGAAATCACTGCAATCGTTGGTCAAAAACCAGTGATTACAAAAGCAAAAAAATCTATTGCAAACTTTAAATTGCGTGAAGATACACCAATCGGTGTTAAAGCAACATTACGTGGTGAACAAATGTATGAATTCTTAGATAAATTATTCAACATTGATTTACCTCGTGTACGTGACTTCCGTGGTGTAAGTAAAAGCGCATTCGATGGCCGTGGTAACTACACTTTAGGTGTTAAAGAACAATTAATCTTCCCTGAAATTAACTACGAAAAAGTACAACGTGTTAGAGGGATGGATATTGTTATCGTTACTAGCGCGAATACTAATGAAGAATCTTATTCTTTATTAGAAGGCTTAGGTATGCCGTTTGCAAAATAAGGAGGATAATCATGGCAAAGACATCTCAAAAAGTTAGACAATCTCGTCCTGCTAAGTTCTCAACCCGTGAATATACTCGTTGCGAACGTTGTGGACGCCCACACGCAGTATTAAGCAAATACCATATTTGCCGTATTTGCTTCCGTGAATTGGCTTATAAAGGACAAATTCCTGGCGTTAAAAAAGCTAGTTGGTAATTAGAGAAAGGAACAAAATACAATATGAATATGACAGATCCTATTGCAGATATGCTTACACGTATTCGTAATGCAGTTAGCGCTAATCATGAAAGCGTTGACGTTCCTGCTTCAAGAATCAAATGCGATATTGCACGCATTTTAAAAGAAGAAGGATATATTACTGACTATACAGTAAGCGGAGAAACTGCTGCGACTAAAACAATCAGCATCACTTTAAAATATGGTGCGAACAATCAAAAAGCAATTACTGGATTAAAACGTATATCTAAACCAGGTTTACGTGTTTATTCTAAAAAAGAAAGTATTCCTAGAGTATTAAATGGTTTAGGAATCGCAATCATTTCAACTTCTCAAGGTTTAATGACTGATAAAAAAGCACGTGAATTAAACGTTGGTGGTGAAGTTGTTGCTTACGTTTGGTAATTAAGAAAGGAATTATATAAATGTCACGTATCGGTAATAAAACGATTACCATTCCAGAAGGCGTTACGATTGATATCGCTGCTGGTAATGAGGTGACTGTAAAAGGTCCTAAAGGCACTTTAACTCGTAAGTTCAGTGACTTAATGACTATTACGGTTAATGGCAATGAAGTGAATGTCGCTCGTGCCAATGAAGAAAAACACACTAAACAATTGCATGGTACAACAAGAGCTTTGTTGCATAACATGGTTGAAGGTGTGCATCAAGAATTTAAAAAAGAATTAGAAATCAACGGTATCGGTTACCGTTGTGCTATCCAAGGTAACAAATTAGTTCTTAACGTTGGACATTCTCACCCAGTTGAAATTGAAATCGAAGAAGGATTATCTGTTACTTGCCCAAAACCAACAGAAATTGTTGTAAGTGGTATTGATAAACAACGCGTTGGTGAGTTTGCTGCCAATGTACGTGCCTTCAGAAAACCAGAACCATACAAAGGTAAAGGTATTAAATACAAAAACGAAAAAATTCGCCGTAAAGAAGGTAAAACGGCTGCTAAGAAATAAGGAAGGAGTAGGTAAGATATGCTTAAGAAACAAGATAAAAATAAAAATCGTGTTGCTCGTCATGCGCGTCTTAGACGTAAAATTAGCGGTACAGCAAGTTGCCCACGCCTTTCTGTATTCCGTTCAAACGCTCATATTCATGCTCAAATTATCGATGATGAAGCTGGTAACACTTTAGTTGCTTGTTCATCTGTAGAAATGAAAATCGCCAACGGTGGAAACATTGAAGCCGCAAAACAAGTTGGTGCTGAATTAGCAAAACGTGCTTTAGCGAAAAATATCGAAAATGTGGTATTTGACCGCGGTGGATACATTTACCATGGCCGTATTGAAGCCTCGGCAAACGCAGCCAGAGAAGCTGGCTTGAAGTTTTAGGAAGGACTTAAAACATGGATAAGAAACCAGTAAGAAAATTTAATAAAGGCGATAATCGTAGAGAAAAAGAGTTTGAAGAAAGAGTCGTTGTCATCAACCGTGTTTCTAAAACAGTAAAAGGTGGTCGTAAGATGCGTTTTGCTGCCTTAGTTGTTGTTGGTGATCGTAAAGGTAGAGTTGGGTTTGGAACAGGTAAAGCAAACGAAGTTCCAGAAGCAATTAAAAAAGCAATTGAAAATGCGAAGAAAAATGTGTTCAGAGTATCACTTGTTAATGCTAACAAGACGATTCCTCACACAGTTAAAGGTCACTTTGGTGCCGGTGAAGTATTATTAATGCCAGCTGTAGAAGGTACTGGTATTATTGCTGGTGGTGCAGTGCGTAGCGTATTGGAATTAGCTGGTGTTGGTGACGTATTGAGTAAATGTATCGGTTCTCGTACGCCAATTAACGCTGTTCGTGCAACAGTTGATGCATTGCAACAATTGAAAACGATCAATGGTGTATCCAAAGTTCGTGGTAAAAAATTCAGCGAAATTCGTTAAGGAGGAACTTGAATGAAATTACATGAAATGAAATATACTGAAGGTTCTCGTCCTTCGAATTGGCGTGTTGGTCGTGGTCAAGGAAGTGGTAATGGTAAAACTTCTGGTAAAGGAAACAAAGGCCAAAACGCTCGTAGCGGCGGTGGTGTAGCTATCGGTTTTGAAGGTGGTCAAACACCGATTTACCGTCGTTTACCAAAACGTGGATTTACTAATTTTACACGTAAAGAATATGCGACAGTTTCTGTTTCAACTTTAAATCGTTTTGAAGATGGTGCTGTTGTTGACGCTCAAGCATTGTTAGACGCTAAAATTTTAAAGAAAACATTGTGTGGTGTTAAAGTTTTAGGTGAAAACGGTGAAAAATTAGAAAGAAAATTAACAGTTCGTGCAAGCAAATTCTCTGCTAGTGCGAAAGAAGCGATTGAAAATGCAGGTGGAAGCGTAGAGGTGATCTAATGATCAACACATTTACGTCTTTCTTCAAGAGCAAAGAAATCCGTAAGAAGATATTCTTTACATTAGGCATGTTACTTGTTTACATGCTTGGTAAAGCAATTATTGTTCCGGGTGTGGATACAACCGTATTGCATGCCTCATTGTCCAGTAACTCTTTGGTAGGGATGATGAACTTATTGGGAGGTGGAGCGTTAACAACGTTCTCCATCTTCTCAATGGGGGTTGGACCATACATAACAGCAAGCATCATTATTCAATTATTGAGTATGGATGTTATTCCTTATTTAACGGATTTAGCAAAAGAAGGGCAAAGTGGAAGACAAAAAATGGATCGCATTACACGTTATCTTGGGGTAGTGCTCTGTTTTGTACAAGCTTTCTCGATGACTTATGCATTTGATAAAGCGTATGGACTTGTAACAAGTCCGTCAATTTTTACGTATTTTTACGTAGCAACTATTTTGTCCGCAGGAACGATGTTCTTGTTATGGATTGGTGATCAAATCACGTTGCATGGTGTTGGCAATGGTGTTTCGATGATTATCTTTGCTGGGATTGTGTCTACGTTACCATTTAGTTTTGTAAGTATGTACCAACAAATGGCAACTGGAGGCGCAAGTGCTTTAATTCAATTCTGGTTATATATTGTATTGTATTTGGTAATTATTATTATTGTCATTGTTATGCAATTGGCAGTACGTAAAATTCCAATTCAATATTCAGCAGGAACTGGTCACCGTGGTGGTAAAGATGATATGAATCATTTACCATTAAAAATAAATAGCGCTTCAGTAATTCCGGTTATTTTTGCGCAAAGTATTATTACAGCACCACAAATTCTAGCAACATTTTTATCAAATAATGCATTCTTGACTAAGTTGGGTCAATGGTTAAGTCCGACTCAACCAGTTGGTTTGATTATTTATACGATATTAATTGTGCTATTCACATTCTTCTATACTGAGTTGCAAGTTGATCCTGAAAAAATTAGTGAAAACTTGCAAAAGTCCAATGCTTATATTCCACTTGTTCGACCAGGTGCGGATACAAAGCGTTATATTTCAACGGTTTTAAATCGTATTACAGTATTGGGAATGTTGGCCTTAGTTTTAGTAGCGGTACTTCCGTACTTGTTACCAATGATTACTGACTTACCAAGTGCATCAATGATGAGCATTGGTGGTACAGGAGTTATCATTGCTGTAGGGGTAGCAATGGAAACTGTCAGTCAATTAAAAGGTCAATTAACTCAAAAGAGTTATAAAGGATTCTTTAAATAATATAAGTTTTTTGCCGACCATTTTTGCATGGTCGGCAAAAGGCTTGAATTTTAACTGATATTTATAAGGGGAAATTAAGCGATGAATATTATAATTATGGGGCCTGCCGGTAGCGGTAAGGGAACAATTTCGAGTACGATTGTTGAAAAGTATCATTTAACACACATTTCAACTGGAGACATGTTTCGCTATCATATTTCCAATAATACAGAATTAGGACAATTGGCCCAACAATATACCAATGCGGGTAAATTGGTTCCAGATGAAGTTACGATTGAAATGTTAAAAAATCGTCTCGCACAAGATGATGTTAAAAACGGTTACCTATTGGATGGGTTCCCAAGAACACTTGCGCAAGCAAAAGCATTTGAAGTGTTGAGCAAAGAAATCAATCAAGAAGTGGATTGTGTATTGTCATTGGTATTGCCATTAGATTTATTGATTGAACGCATTACTGGACGTCGTGTGTGCCCAAATTGTGGCGCAAGTTATCACATTAAAAATGTAAAACCAAAACAAGATGGTATTTGTGATGTATGTGGTGGTGAATTGATTCAACGTAAAGATGATACAGAAGAGAAGCTAATGGTACGCTTGAGTGAACACGATCGTAACACCGCACCAGTGATCAAATACTATGATTCAATTGGTTTAGTGCATGAAATTGACGCATCTTTATCAATAAATGACGTAAATGCGCAAGTTTCTGCAGTTTTAGATTCCTTAAATCACAATTAATTTGATATAATTAATTACGCTGTTTTAGGAGGATCAATGGGAAAACAGGATAGCATAGAATTAGAAGGTATTGTTGAAGATACATTACCTGGTGCAAGCTTTAAGGTGAAATTAGAGAATGGACATAGTATCATTGCTCACGTTTCTGGTAAAATCCGTATGCATTACATTCGCATCTTACCAGGGGATAAGGTTACTGTGGAAATTTCACCATATGATTTAACACGTGGGCGCATTACATTTAGACACAAATAGTGTCGGGAAGGATAGATGAGTTATGAAAGTTAGACCATCAGTAAAACCAATTTGCGACAAGTGTCGTGTGATTAAACGTAAAGGAAAAGTCATGGTTATTTGTGAAAATCCAAAACACAAACAACGTCAAGGCTAATTAAGAAAAGGAGAAAGTTAGATATGGCTCGTATTGCTGGAGTAGATATTCCAAATAATAAAAGAGTGGTAGTTTCATTAACGTATATCTACGGTATTGGATTACCAACAAGTCAAAAAATCTTAGCTAAATGCGGAATCAGTGAAGATATCCGTGTTAAAGACTTAACGGATGACCAAGAAAACGCCATTCGTAAAGAAGTTGAAAGCATTAAAGTTGAAGGTGACCTTCGTAGAGAAACACGTTTGGAAATCAAACGTTTAATGGAAATTGGATGCTATCGTGGTATCCGTCATAGAAAGGGTCTTCCATGTCGCGGACAACGTACTAAAACCAATGCGCGTACACGCAAAGGACCAAGACGTACTGTTGCGAATAAGAAGAAATAGGAATAGGAGGATCGCATTATGGCAAGTAATAAAGCAAAAACAACTTCACGTAAAAAACGTGTTAGAAAAAATATTGCAAAAGGTGTGGCTCACATTCATTCAACATTCAATAACACAATTGTTACTATTACAGATGAAAAGGGTAACGCCATTGCTTGGTCTAGTGCTGGTGCATTAGGCTTCAAAGGTAGTCGTAAATCAACTCCATTTGCTGCGCAAATGGCAGGTGAAGCGGCTGCAAAAGCTGCTGTTGATCACGGAATGAAAACAGTAGAAGTAAACGTTAAAGGACCTGGTCCAGGAAGAGAAGCTGCAGTTCGTTCATTGCAAACTGCTGGATTAGATGTTACTGCAATCAATGACGTAACACCAATCCCTCACAACGGATGCCGTCCACCAAAACAACCTCGCGGATAATTTTTAAGGAGGAATAACATGCAAAAATTTGAGCGTGCCAGCTTTAAGGTTCAAGAATATGTAGAAGATGCTCATTATGGTCGTTTTGTCATCGAACCATTGGAAAGAGGTTTCGGTGTAACGATTGGTAACGCATTGCGTCGTGTTTTATTGTCTTCATTACCAGGTGCTGCGGTATTTGCAATTAAAATTGATGGCGTATACCATGAATTTACTTCATTACCTGGGGTAAGAGAAGATGTTACAATGATGATTTTGAACTTAAAACAATTAATTTTGGAAATTGAAGGTGACGATATTTACACCTTAAAAATTAATTGCAAAGGACCTGGTGTCGTAACCGCTAAAGATATTCTTTGTCCATCTGAGGTTACCATTCTTAATCCGGACTTAGAAATTGCACACTTAGAAGCGGATGGTGTGTTAAATATGGAATTACGCGCTAAAAATGGACGTGGTTATTATGGTGCTGATGCCAATAAAGCTTACTTCCAAGCAGGTAATCCTACAGTTGGTATGGTATATACTGACTCTATCTATACACCAATCAAACGTGTTGGCTACAATGTAGAACCAACTCGTGTTGGTCAAGATACTAAATATGATCGTTTGATTATGGAAATTGAAACTGACGGTTCAATCACTCCACAAATGTCTTTGGCATTAGCTTCTCGTATCTTAATTGATCATTTGGACTTATTAACTAATGTACAAGATGCGGTTAAAGATATGGAAAACTTAATGAAAGAAAGTACTGGAGAAACAAGTACTGTTGGTGCTGTTGTTCCAATTGAAGATTTAGATTTATCAGTACGTAGTTATAACTGTTTAAAACGTGCTGGCATTAAAACAGTCGAAGAATTAACGCAAAAGAGCGAAGATGATATGATTCGTGTGCGTAATTTAGGTAAAAAGAGCTTGAAAGAAGTAAAAGATAAATTAGCTGAAATGGGCTTATCTTTCAAAAGCTTCAATTAATTATTAAGGAGAAATAGTCATTTATGTGGAATCGTAAATTCGGACGTACTGCAGATCACCGCAAAGCGATGTTACGTAATTTAGCTACTTCTATCATTTTAAATGGTAAAGTGGAAACTACTTACCACAAAGCTATGGATTGCCGTAGTGTTGTGGATGAATTGATCACATTAGCTAAACGTGGTGATTTACACGCAAGAAGACAAGCTGCTGCTTACTTACGTAATGTTTGTGATGAAAAAACAAACCAAACAGCAGTACAAAAATTATTTGATGAAATTGGTCCTCGTTACGCAAGTCGTAATGGTGGATATACTCGTGTTGTAAAAACTGGTAGCCGTCGTGGTGATAATGCCCCTATGGCTTACATTGAATTAGTTTAATAACACATTTACAAAAGGATTCTTGAAAATCAAGAATCCTTTTTATATACTCTAAGTGATGAAAAAGATACTTTTAGGGGGATTGGTTGCATTGCTTTGTGGGTGTAACCGAAGTGCGCATGTTGTACCCAGCGGCAGCGATGGCATCGAACAAGAATACAGTGATCCAATTTATTATTACGACATGGATGTATACCAAACACTTGATTTAACAATTGAAGATTACATTCAGCAAGCATTGGATAGTTTTGTTAATGATAAGGATATTTTACCTTCCAGTATGGATGGTCAAGGAAATATTACTTGGGAAGTTATTAGTGGTAATGTTACCATTGATGAACATAATCAATTACTTAAAACAGAAGCCGCCATTGATAATGAACCCATTCAATTAAAAGCCTATTATTCTGATGAATATACGCAAGTGGAAGTAGTTTGTGAACCTAATATTTGTTTGGATGAATATGTGGGTTATTTATTGAGTTATTTTACGCATGATGGATCACAATCGCAATCGTTAAAACTTGCATTTACATATGATGGATTAACCTGGTACCCAATTAATAATTACGAGTCAGTTTATCAACCAGATTTTGGAACGAAGGCATTGCGTGACCCTAGTTTTATTCGACTTAAAGATGGAGGATTTCAGTTAGTTGGAACTCAAGGATGGAATAATCCAAGCATTTATACGGCAAAAACTGAGGACTTTATTCACTATACGGATGAAAAGCTTGTGGATGTTAATGTCAGCAGTGAGCAATTACCATTGAGGGAAACGCAAGCATGGGCTCCTGAAGGATTTTATGATTATCAAACAGATCAGTATTACATTTATTGGTCGAGTGTGGATGATAAAAAGGTACTTTATAATACAACAACGGATTTTAATGCGTTTTCTTTACCATCCGTATTAATTGATGTTGGGTTTCCAATCATTGATGCTTCCCTTGTCAAAGATGGTGCGCATTATTATTGCTTATTAAAGGATGAACGTTCCCCATTGGAACAATATTCCAATGTATTTGTGGGAAGCAGTGCGAAAGACTTTTTATCGTTTGATTTATTTTCACAACCAATTACCAATCACCAAGCAGAAGGTCCCTTTGTTATCTTTTCAGGCTATCGTTATTTTCTATTTTATGATGATTATACCCGTAGCCAATATCAAATCCGTCAAATTGATTTTACGGAAGGCTTTACTTTAACCATAGACGATTTTACAAATTTAGAGACAATCGAAAACATTTCACATGCAAGTGCAATTGCTGTTACATGGGATGAAATTGCTGATTTATTACCAGAATAAGTAAAATCATGAAGCTCATAGCGGTTTCATGATTTTTTTATAGGTATTCCTTTATTTTTAACGTATAATAATGCGCATGGACGCAATAAAAGTAAAAGATTTATGTTTTGGATATACGAATGAAACGACAGTAGTAAATCACTTGTCATTAACGATTAATAAGGGAGAATATACCACTTTAGTTGGGCATAATGGATCAGGTAAAAGTACATTGGCTAAATTGTTTATTGGCTTACTTGAAGCTCGTAGTGGAACAATTGAAGTGAATGGCAAAGAATTAAATTTAGAAAATTTAGATGCAATTCGGCAAGAAATTGGTATTGTTTTTCAAAATCCAGATAACCAATTTATCGGTAGTACGGTAGAGGATGACATTGCATTTGGATTGGAAAATCACTGTTTGGATCCTAAAAAGATGAAACCTATCATCGATATATTTGCTGAAAAAGTTGGCATGAAAGACTACTTACATAACGAACCGGCACGTTTAAGTGGCGGTCAAAAGCAACGGGTTGCAATTGCCGGTGTATTGGCAATGAGTCCATCCATTATTATTTTTGATGAAGCAACGAGTATGCTCGATCCAAAGGGAAAAAAAGAAATTAATGATTTAATTGTTCAATTGAAAAATAAAAAAGATCTAACGATAATTTCTATTACCCATGATATGGAAGAAATTGCCACATCCGATCGCACGATAGTGTTAAAAAATGGACAATTATTTTATGATGGTAACCCGGATGCGCTGTTAAATGATCGCAAAAAAATTGAACAAGCTTCACTGCAAATTCCTTTTGCAGTAAGACTAAAAGAAAAGTTAAAAGCTGAAGGTATACGGATTAATTCCAATGATTTTGAAGGGATGGTGAATGAGTTATGCCAATTAAGTTTGAACAAGTAACCCATACCTATCCGATTGATAAAAAGCACATTAAAGTAGCATTGGATAATGTTTCTGTTGAATTAGCAATGGGAAAGATGATTGCTATTATCGGAACGACTGGCAGTGGAAAATCTACATTTGTTCAACATTTAAATGGATTACTATTACCAGAAAAGGGACAAGTTGAAATTGATGACTTTATTTTGACCAATGATAGTAAACAACGTTTAAAAGAGTTACGTAAGCGAGTGGGCTTAGTATTCCAATTTCCTGAATATCAATTATTTGAAGAAACGGTAGGTAAGGATATTGCCTTTGGACCAAAAAACTTTAACGTGGAACCAAAAGAAATTGAACAACGCGTAAATGAATCGTTAGCAATGGTGAATTTACCGAATCAATTTAAAGAAGTTAATCCACTCGATTTAAGCGGTGGCCAAAAACGAAGAGTGGCAATTGCGGGTGTTTTGGCAATGCGTCCAGATATTCTTGTTTTGGATGAGCCAACGGCGGGATTGGATCCGACAGGTGCCTTGGAAATGATGCAATTATTTAGAGACTATAACCTAAAGTTTGGTAAAACAGTCATTTTAGTTACGCATGATATGGATAATGTTTTAAATTATTGCGATGATGTGTTAGTACTGCATGAAGGTAAACTTGTTTATTATGGGGATAAACTTGCTTTTTTCAATGACAAAAACTTAATGGAGCAAGCTCAAGTATTACCACCCACAGTTATTCAATTCCGTAATGCGCTAATGGATAAAGGATTGGATTTATCTCAAGATAATGTAGCGACATTGGATCAATTAGTGGCTGCGTTGGCAAAGAGGATACATTAGATGAATTTTACAATTGGTAGATATATTAATAATGATACATGGATGCACCAAAGAGATCCACGAATTAAAATTATGGCAATGCTTACACTACTCATTGCTATCTTTTTTCCTGCAGGATATCTTGGGTATGCAATATTATTTTTGGGTATTTTTATTGCATTAAAAGTTAGTGAATTACCATTTAAAAATATATTAAATGCTTTAAAACCATTAATGTTTATGTTCATTTTCTTATTTGTCGTCAATGCGTTTTACTTAAAAGAAGGTTTATTACTAATCAATATTGGCCCCATTAAAATTTACTCGCAAGCGTTTAGTTCAACTTTTTACATTGTTGTTCGGTTGATGTTAATGATAATGATTACTACGATTTTAACCAGTACAACTAAACCATTGGATTTAACGCTAGCAATTGAGGATTTATTAAATCCTTTTGCTAAAATCGGGGTACCAAGCCATATTATTGCCATGTTGATTTCCATTGCTTTGCGCTTTATTCCAGATTTAGTCGAAGAGACGCAACGTATCATGAAAGCGCAAGAGTCACGCGGTGTAGATATTAAAAACGGTAAATTTAAGGAAAAATTAATGGCAATTCTTTCATTAATTATTCCGTTAATTATTTCTGCTTTCCAAAGGGCAGAAGATTTAGCAAATGCGATGGAAGCACGCGGTTATTCTCCGAATAAGGAAAGAACACGTTATCGTGTGCTAGTCTTAAATAATCAAGACCGATTGTTCATGGTACTTGTGTTATTATTAGCAGTTGGTTTAGGAGTGATTGCGTTTGTATGAGAATGATGATGCATGTCAGTTACGATGGCACTAACTATAATGGTTGGCAAAGCCAACCAGATGGCAATACCATTCAAGATAAAATAAATGCAGCAGTTTCTAAAGTTTGCAATGAACCGATTGTCGTTACTGGGGCTGGTAGAACTGATGCAGGCGTCCATGCCAAAGATATGGTATTTCACTTCGATACGCAACGTGATATTGAACAATGGAAATGGGTAAGAGGTATAAATAGTTATCTACCCGCAGATATACGTATTCAAAGTGCAGCTATCGTGGGCGACAACTTTCATTCACGTTATCATTCAAAAATCAAAACTTATCGCTATATTATTGATTTGCAAGGCAATGATCCATTTACTCGACTTTATGCTTTCAGTTGCTATTATCAATTGGATGTTGATGCTATGAAAGACGCAAGTTCTGTATTCATTGGCACGCATGATTTTACAAGCTTTAATAGTTCTGATCCGAGTATGAATCCAATTCGTACAGTAAATTCCGTTGAATTTAGCCGGCAAGGAAAATTATTAATGATTGATTTTAAAGGTCCTGGATTTTTACGATATATGGTTAGAATGATGGTTGGATGTTTAATTGAAGTGGGAAAGCATCGCTTAACTGCACAAGATATTCAGGATATTATGGATGCAAAAGAAAAAGGTGCTTGTCGATATAAAGCATGTGCCAATGGATTAACTTTACTTAGTATCGATTATGAATAATTCATTAAGTAAATTATTCGATATTTCCTAGGAAATATTAAATTTTCATTGACTTAAATTCGTATTTTGTCTAATATATATGAGCGCCAATACCGTAGGTAGCCCGGTAAACTACGTATGGTTATTAGGAGGAATAAAAATTATGCGTCAAACAACAATGTTAAAACCAGCTGAAGTAAAGCGCCAATGGTATGTTGTTGATGGTGAAGGTCAAACATTAGGACGTTTAGCAACTACTGTTGCTGCTGTGTTACGTGGTAAACATAAACCAAGTTACACACCAAACGTTGACTGTGGTGACTATGTAATCATCATCAATGCCGACAAAGTCAAAGTGACTGGGGATCAAGATTATAAGAAAACTTATTATCGTCATTCTATGTTCCCAGGTGGATTAAAAAGCCGTACAACTCGCGAAATGAGAGAAAAATTCCCTGTTCGTTGGGTTGAAAGTGCTGTTTATGGTATGCTTCCTCACACGAAATTAGGAAGCAGAATGAGAACACATTTATTTGTTTATACTGGTTCTCAACATCCACATGCTGCTCAACAACCTGTTGAGTTGAAAGTGAAAGGGTAAGGAGGATAAATCATGGCTGTACGTAAGAAAACTGCAACTGTATGTTATGTAGCTACAGGTCGTCGTAAAAGCAGCGTAGCTCGTTGTTTCATGACACCAGGTACTGGTAACATTACTGTCAATGGTAAGAGCTTAGATGAATACTTACCTTTAGACACTTTAAAAATGGAAGTAAATGCGCCATTAGTTTTAACTGGAACAACTGAACAATTTGACATTAAAATTACCGTCCAAGGCGGTGGTATGAGTGGACAAGCAGGTGCTATGCGCCATGCAGTTACTCGTGCATTAATGGAAGCAAGTATCGATTACCGTCCTGCTTTAAAAGCAGCTGGTTATGTTACACGTGACCCACGTAAAAAAGAACGTAAAAAATACGGACTTAAAGGTGCACGTAGAGCTCCACAATTCTCTAAACGTTAATCAATTTATCGTATCAGAGATTTCAAGATCACTCTTTATGGGTGGTCTTTTTTTGTATAATTAAAAGCATCCAAAACGGATGCTTAAACATAAATTGTTATAAACGGTATTTTGTACTTTTTCCATTACCTATAATTTTAATAATTCCTTCTTGTTCCATTTTCTTTAAAATCATCTAATCTTTGATCTTCCAAGTGGAACTAAAGGCGCTATTTGACTTATAGGCAGCGGTTTAGTTTCACTTAGTACCATAAATACTTTTGCTTCATCTTCACTTACGTTGACGTTGTTTTTTGTAATGGGTAGATTTATGCTCATTGTATTAGTGGTAATCGTAAAAACGATTTATTAACCCTGTTTTTATAGAAATAATTGATTCTTAAAATTCGTGTACCAAAAATCTCTACAATTCCTAATCTATAAAAAACATTAGAAATGATAGGGTTTCGCTGTAAGAAATATTTCCATTTAAATATTGTCGATTTGCAGATTGTTTAATCCAACTGCATTCACATTATTTAATCCAAATAGAAGCGCCATTCCAATCGGAATGGCGCTATTTTATAATGCAAGGCTAATTTCGTTAAATGCTGTATCTATGATTTTAGAATTATTGGTGCCTTCTTTTCTTTGGCTTTCAATTTGTAAGGTTGCTTAACAGATGGGAACAATGCTTCTTGGATGTCATTAATATATCAAATGGATTGAATTGATTTCATTTGATATAAATAACTCTAAGTGCAATATGCAACGGCTCGTTTCTTTTTGATATATTTTTTACATACATCACTATTTAACGGACCAAGTGACCAATTCAGTGGAGTTTGTTTTCTCATAGCTTCATTTGAGGTACTGGTTAACATTTGAACAATACTTCAA
>Kit_p2__coassemble_692_pt1 | contig 28361 bp, 22 predicted proteins | sample Kit_p2__metabat2_high_PE_035 | metagenome-assembled genome bin Kit_p2 | reverse complement strand
ATTTAATATATCATCAATTAACAAATCAAATTCATTTTCAGTATAATCACAAAAAAAGCCCAATGTTCCTGTTTTAACACCCACAAAAACAATATCTTCGATTTTATGCATATATTGGCTCATCGCATACAGTACAGATCCATCACCGCCAACTACAATAACGACTTCAGGATCAATTTCATCATGAATCATGCCGTTAATAATGCATTTTTCTTTCAGCTGTTTCGCATATTCATTACTTTTCGTATCACTTCTTGCGACGATATTGAATTTTTTCATACTAATCCATTATATAATAGAGTTATGAGAGAGAATTTAGAAATTGAAACGAAGGTAATGATATCGAAACAAATTTACCATCATTTGTGTGCTACTTGTGAATTTGAAACTACTATGTCACATTATAACCACTACTATCAAGCTGCTACTCAACCAAGTGATGTGGCCTTGCGCATTCGTCGCAATGGATCTTCTTTCTTATTTACACTTAAGAAGAAAGAAGGTAATTATCATCGTGAATACGAAGTTGAATTACCTAATGATGACATCAATCATCCATTACTTCAACCAATATATGAGCAATTTAATATTGTTGGTCCTTTCACTTCATTAGGACATTCTTCCACTGTAAGATCTGTATTGCATATTAAAAGTGGTGAAATCTGTGTGGACCATTCAATTTTTGATTGGGGGGATGATTTTGAAATTGAATTCGAAGCCATTGACCAAGACCCAAATCATGAAAAAGAATTTATGCGTTGGTTACGTTTCCACCATGTGGTCTACACCCCTAGTGTGCAAAGTAAGATGCAACGCGCACTAAATCCACCTGTATATAAATAAGTCCCTTGGACTTATTTTTCTTAAATGCTACTAAAAGGAGACTCGCTATGACAAAGACAATTATTACTGTAACTGGAAAAGATTGTGTAGGAATTATTGCAAAAACTACTACTTATCTATCGGATCATGCCATCAATATTTTAGATATTACCCAAACAATACGGGATGATTTTTTTAATATGATGATGATTGTGGATACAAGTACCAGTACCACTCAATTTAATCAATTAGTGGATGAATTATCCGCGTTAGGTCAATCATTGGGTGTTATTATCCACGTACAAAATGAAGCCATCTTTGATGCCATGCATCGCATTTAGGAGGAGACATGTTTACCCATAATGAAGTATTACAAACCAATGCCATGATTGATAGCGAACATTTAGATGTTCGTACCATAACTATTGGGATTTCCTTATTGGATTGTATCGATTCAGATTTAGCGAAATTAAATGAAAATATCTTTAATAAAATTGAACGCATTGCTCATGATTTAGTGCCGGTAGCAGATAAGATTCAAACCAAATACGGAATCCCAATCGTTAATAAACGTATTTCTGTAACACCAATCGCTTTAATAGGACAAGCTGCATGTAAAAGTGAAGATGACTACGTATCTATTGCAAAAACATTAGATAAAGTAGCGCAAGCTGTCGGGGTTAATTTCATCGGTGGCTATTCAGCATTAGTGCATAAAGGAATGAGCGAAGCAGAAGAAATGTTTATTCGTTCGATTCCAAAAGCATTAGCACTTACCAATAATGTATGTTCCAGTGTAAATGTTGGATCTACGAAAACTGGACTTAATATGGATGCCATTCGTTTAATGGGAACTACCATTAAACAATGTGCAGAATATACCAAAGATAATGACAGCATTGGTTGTGCTAAATTTGTTGTATTCTGTAATGCCGTTGAAGATAACCCATTTATGGCAGGTGCTTTCCATGGTGTTGGTGAAGCGGACGCAATCATTAATGTCGGTGTATCCGGACCTGGAGTAGTCAATGCCGCATTGCAAAACGTTAAAGGTGAAAGCTTTGAAGTATTATGTGAGACAATCAAAAAAACTGCTTTTAAAGTAACAAGAATGGGTCAATTAGTGGCACACGAAGCTTCTAAAGCTTTAAATATTCCATTTGGTATTATCGATTTATCGTTAGCTCCAACACCCGCTATTGGCGATAGCGTAGCCGATATATTAGAAGCCATGGGATTAGAAAGAGTTGGTGCACCTGGAACTACAGCTTGTTTGGCCTTATTAAATGACGCAGTTAAAAAAGGTGGCGTCATGGCCGGTAGTTACATTGGTGGTTTATCCGGAGCATTTATTCCAGTATCGGAAGATCAAGGTATGATTGATGCCGTTAATGCCGGTGCATTAACATTGGAAAAATTAGAAGCCATGACCTGCGTTTGTTCAGTAGGCTTAGATATGATTGCTATTCCAGGGGATACGAGTGCAGAAACGATTTCTGGTATCATTGCCGATGAAGCTGCAATTGGTATGATCAATCAAAAAACAACCGCTGTTCGTGTTATCCCAGTAATTGGTAAAGGTGTCGGGGAACAAGTTGTGTTTGGTGGTTTATTGGGTTATGCCCCAATTATGCCCGTCAACCAATTCTCATGTGCTGATTTTGTCAATCGTAAAGGACGAATTCCTGCACCTATCCATAGTTTTAAAAACTAACCCAAAACAAGTTAAGGCGTTACCCAGTGGTAACGCCTATTTTTTAACTAATTTAACCTTTGTATTGAATCGACGCCAATACATTATTGGCAGTTTGTTCATCGCTAATGGCACGAATAATAGCTTTCACAAAGGCAAATTGTGCCCCTAAGCCATTGGACGTAATGAAGTTTCCATCCACTTCACAACTCGTATTGGTATAGATTGCTTTATCCCCAAATCCTTCAAATCCTGGATATACCGTGTAACGTTTACCATCCAAGTATCCCAAACGGCTAATCACACTTGGGCCAGCACAAATTGCTGCCACTAATTTATTGCCATTAACAAATGCAGCAATCGTATCACTAACCAATTGACTGGCAGCTAAATTATCCACACCAACTTTTCCACCAGGAACAACTAAATAATCATAGTCATCCACATTCACATTGGCTAAACAAACATCACACTTTAATTCAATGTTATGCGCACTTACCACATAGATATCATCACTAATGGATGCCATATCCATTGCTAATGATGCTCTTCTGACCAAATCCACAACCATTAATGCTTCACATTCTTCCACACCAGTGGCCATTAAAATTAAACCTTTTTTCATTATTATCACTTCCTTATGCAATAAGTGTACACCGAATGACTTGCTTGCTTCAATGACTCTTAATGGATTGCCAATAGTTGATCCAATTGATCTTTACTGACAGTAAACTCACCAGCATTAGGTTTACTATAATCCACACCATATACAGTAGTGTTATTAGCTAACGCTAATTCATAGATTACTTTTGATTTTTCATTACTTAATGGGTAATAGTAACTTTTGCGTTCATTATTGTGGCTATCGTAATAATAAATGTGCAAATGCGAATTGGTGTTATCGTACACCACATCATTGTAATAATCTTCCACCAATTCTTTCTGTAACCCTTGTATAAGCGCTATATCACTGCTATCTGTAATTTCAAGGTATTCACTATTCATACTAAAATCATCGCTATGCGAATAAATATTAACTTCCATATGATCAAAGCTAGTTGGGAAATTTAATGAAATCGATGGTGCTAACGTATGTTTAAATACACTACCCGCTAATTTTGTTATTATCACGACACCAATAAATGCCACAATGGACCATTTACTTAAAGCTACTTTACGATTGGCAATAAATGTGGCCACACTGTAAATAATAAATACCACAATAACGGTAATGATTGTATCACTCATACCTGCAGATACCGTAAAGAACGTTAACGTAAAGAAAGCATACAAGGGAATCAATAACCGATACATCCATTGACTATCACTAATTTGTTCACTGCTTTCTGCGTTACGTTTCACAAATGTAATGGCACTCCATGCGCCAAATACTAACCCTAATGCCAAATAGAATACACACCAACAATAATTAAATGCTTGATTGGTTGCAATGGAGAAAGCATGGTATAAAAAGAATCCCGTCGAAGCAATCATTGTATGAATACTTTGAGGCCAATCGAAGTTATAAAATCCATTAACCCCAAATGTATACATATCCATAAATTCTGCAAATGCCAAGTAAATAACTACCGGTAATAAAGAATACCCAATCATACAGATCACACTATCAATGGAGTTATTGCACTTTAAGACAATTAATGTATTCATAAAATACAACACACTTACCAAAAGTAAACTAATCACTAAGTAAGCAATGAAACTACCAATAACAAACGGATACCCTTTAACGATCAAGACAATTGCCCCTAAGATAACATTTATGATATAAGGAACATACATTAACGCCAATGAAAATACCGTAACAGTATTAAACAACGTTTCCCGTTTGATTGGTAATGATAAGAATGTATCACAACTGCGCTTGTATTGGATAAAACGATAATTAAACAATGGCACAATATACGTTAATCCAATCAATAGAACAGAGTATAAGATAAATCCGGACAAACTACTACCGTATGAATAGGGATTGTCCATATTATACGGATCCACATTAATCATTGTAATCACTGGAACAAAGGCAAATCCAAGTAAAAATAAAACCAGTAATTGTTTCTTATTTTGTGTTACCAAATAGTTAAAATAGTTTTTATTCATAACTTCTATATCCCCTTTCTTCCATCTCATAGATAAACATTTCTTCAAAACTAATGGCCAATACTTCCATTAATAGTGGATGATATTGGTTTAATTCCGCCTTTATTTCATCAATGTTACCTTTAACCACCAAACTCATTACTCGTCCTACTTGATCAAAATGAATAATATCTAAGTTAGTTAACATATCTTTGGTAACATTATCTTTAAATACCAATTGCATCTTATGGATATTATCTTTACCTTCTTGAATATCCCCACTAGTAACAATATGATGGTTTTCTAATATCCCAAAGCTATCGCAAATATCTTCCAATTCCCGTAAGTTATGACTACTAATAATCACTGTAATATTCTTTTCTTCAATTAAATCCGTTAATGCCCGTTTAAACGTTAATCGCACAAATGGATCTAACCCATCAAACGCTTCATCCAAAATCAATACTTTTGGACTAATCGCTAACGCCATGATCAAGAACACTTGCCGTTTCATTCCTTTCGAAAAGTTATTAATTACTTTCTTACGATCTAATTTAAATAACGAAACATACGTTTCATACCGTTTTTCATCCAACGCATAGAAGGAAGCATATAAGTTTTTGATATCATCCACTGTGGCATTTAACGGATAATACGGATCATCATTGATTAAGACAATATCTTGTTTTACATGTGGATTTTCATACACTTGTTTGCCATTAATCACGACTTCACCCGATTCTGGTTTATAAATACCCACTAAACATCGCAATAACGTACTTTTACCAGCCCCATTGACACCCACTAAACCAAATACTTTCCCTTCTTCAATGGAAAGATTGACTTCATCCAGCACTAAATTATTACCTAAAGCCTTTGTTACGCCCTTAATTTCGATCATTTGCTTCACCTTCTTTATATATTGTTTCAATTACATCCAGTAATACTTTCTTTTCCACTCCACTACTTTTACACTCACTCACAACCTGGTTAAAATTGGATAATACAGTTTCTAAATCAATATCAACTTTTTCCCGTTTAGCAACAAATACCCCTTTCTTCGTTAAGGTATAGACAATACCTTCTGCTTCTAACTCTTGATAGGCCTTCGCTACCGTATTGGGATTAATGCCTAACTCCAATGCTAACGATCGTACCGAAGGTAAGCGATCATCTTCTTTTAATACTTCCAATTGAATAAACCGATTAATCTGCTTTTTAATTTGTTCAAATATTGGGTCTTTACTCGTGACATCTATAATAAACATGATAACCTCCAATCTGTACTATCTGTACTATCTGTATTAAGTGTATTATTAAAATTCAATTAAAGCAATAAGTTTTTGTCAATTTAAAAAAAGATCGTAAGATACATTCGTTATATAACTTTTCAACCAACAAATAGTTCTAAATCATACAAAAAAAGGATCGAAGTTAGTAATAAACTTTGATCCTTTCATTCATGTAATAATTATTTGCTTAAATTAGCAGCAGCGTGTTGTCCAGCAACACGACCGAAACATACAGATTGGCTATAACCACCCGATTGCCAAGTTACTTCACCTGAAGCGTATAATCCATTAACAACAGATCCATCTTCAAACAATACTTGTGCATTTTCATTACAGCTGACACCACCTTTTGTCATATGGTCAGCAGATTCAACTTTAACACCATAGTAAGGTCCTTGCGGATCTAACACACGGCTTTCAACATCTTCACTGAATTCATCTGCTTCACCAGCTTCAATCGCAGCATTGAATTTATCCACAGTTGCTTTTAAGTTATCGGCATTGATACCTAATTGCGTTGCTAAATCTTCAATTGTTTCACCTGTTTTGTAGTAACCAGCATCCACATGTTTACGAATACGATAGAATGAATCGTAACCTGTTTTATCCGTAATGTAGTAAGCAGCACCATCCGGTTGAGCTTGGATTGTTGTACCTAATTTTAAACCACCCGCACTTTCCGCGATAAAACGATTACCTTCGTTATTAACTAAAATAAATTGGTCAGCACCACCCGTTAAATCACGACGATTAGAAATGATTAATGGGAATACACGTACATTGTCCATGTTTTCCATTTTGAAACCATTAGCTTCAAATACTTTAACAAAATCACCCGTTGTACCCATTTGGTTTGATGTTGTTAATACTTCATAACCTGGGGCATATTCTTTTAATAATTCTTTATTTGTACAGAATCCACCAGTGGCAATAATGGTTGAAGTTGCTAAGATGTTATAAGATTCATTGTTATTATTTTTAACACTAACACCTTTACATTCCCCATTTTCCATGACTAAGTCTAAACCTTGCGTACCAGTCCGAATATCGATGCCTAATTTAGCCGCTTCAGCTTCCATACCCGCTTGAATGACTTCACCCGCATATTGATCTGCTTCTGCCATGTGGTTAGTACCACCATAGTTGTAGTTTAATTCCACTCCCATATCACGTAACCACGCATCTAATTGTGCTTCTTGTTCAGCCCATACTTGCGTTCTTTCCGGAGTGTTTCCAGCATCTTTCATTTCTTCATAGAACGTTTCCACTGGGTTTTCAGTATATTCCGTATTACCCGCTTCTTTTTGCGCTTGAGAGTTAGTTAAGTCATAGAAGTTCATATCGAACTTACCATTACCACTTAAAATATCAAACTTTTCAACTAAGATAACGTTAGCATCTTTATTGGTTTGCTTAGCCGTAATTGCTGCAGCTAATCCACTTGGACCACCACCCACAACAACGATATCAGTTGTTACATCTTCTAATGTAGTGGCTTCTTTTTTAGGCCCACTTGTATTCATAGTAATATCTTCAACTTCTAAGCCAGCTTGACGCATCGCATCGGCTACACCCGCTTTTACGGCATAGCTTGTAAATGTTGCCATACTCACACTATCCACAACTGGAGTATTTGCATCCAAAATACGTTGTTTGATAATTGGGAATGCACGATCCACCACAACGTTTGTTTCGTGGTTTTCACCCAATTCAATGTCTTTAATTGTTTCCCCTTCAATTGTAACCTTTAACGCTAAATCACCACCATAACCAGCAGCTGTAACATCAAATACACCACCAGTTGGATTTTGTGTTGTCGCTTCCGTTGGTGCAGGTTCATTGTTTGCACACGCTGTCACACTAAATGCCATCAACACAGCTAAACTTTGCTTTACAAATTTCTTCATTATTCATTCCTCCTTATGTTAAATGTAACAAATACCTACGAAACATTCATGGAGTTTATGAATTATTTAACAATAATCATTAATTACAATAATCGTGTTGTAAACACTATCAAAGTGGTTATAATTTTACTTTCTTCATTATTAATATTACAAGGACATTTTATTGCGTTATCTCTCTTTCACGTATTCGATTATTAGGGTTAGCTATAAAATTATTACTTAGAAACACTAATGTCACTCATAAAAAAGGATTACACAACTATGTTATCCACAGTTATATAATCCATAAGTTTAACCTATTTAGTTAAGTTAGCAGCTGCTTGTTGACCAGCAACACGACCCCAACATACAGAAGCACTGTATGCACCAGTTTGGCTAGTTACTTCACCCGCAGCATATAACCCTTCTACTACGCTACCATCTTCAAACAATACTTGGGCATTTTCATTAGCTGCAACCCCACCTTTAGTCATGTGGTTAGCAGGAACTACTTTTACACCATAGTATGGCCCTTCGGCATCAAATGTACGTTTAACTGAAGCACCATCTAAAGCTTCTACTTCACCACCATCTTTTGCTTGTTCATTAAATGTGGCAATATTTTCAGCTAATGCAGCACCATCAATGCCCAAAGCTGTTGCTAATTCTTCAATTGTTTCACCTTGGCTGTAATAACCTAAACCAACGTGTTTACGAATACGATAGAAAGAATCATAACCAGTACTATCCGTAATGTAGTACGCACCACCTGCATTTTCAATCATTTCATAACGTTCTAAACCACTTAAGTTATTATTTAAAATAGTTCCATCAGCTGCTACCAATAAGTTCAAATCAGCACCACCTGTTAAATCACGACGAGGGTCAATAATATTAGAGAAGACAGACATTTTATCCATTCTTTCTAATTTCATACCTTTTTCTTCAAATACTTTAACAAAGTCACCAGTTGTACCCATTTGGTTAGATGTTGTCATAACTTCATTTCCTGGTGCATATTCAGCTAATAATTCTTTGTTAGAGCAGAATCCACCTGTAGCAACAATAGTTTTGTTAGCCATGATGTTATATGTTTCATTTTTATTCGTTGTAACCACAACACCAGTTACTTTATTGCCATCCATAACGAAATCTTCACCTTTGGTACCAGTTCTAATTTCGACACCTAAACGGTTTGCTTCAGCTTCTAAACCAGCTTGAATTACTTCACCTGCGTATTGGTCTTCTTTTGCCATGTGGCTTGTTGAACCTTCACCACCATAGTTATAGTCCAATTCCACACCCATATCACGTAACCAAGCATCGATTGTTGCTTCTTGTTCAGCCCATACTTCAACACGTGCCATACCTTCAGCAGCTTCTTTTTTCATTTCAATAAAATCTTCTTTAGTCATTGGGTTACCTGCAGCTTCTTGGGCTTTAGTATTTACCATATCAAAGAAGTTCATATCGAATTTACCATTACCACTTAGAATATCTAATTTTTCAATAATCATAACATTAGCATCTGCATTTTCTTGTTTAGCGGCAATCGCTGCACCTAAACCAGCAGGACCACCACCAACAATAACGATATCTGTTGTTACATCATCGATTTTAGTTGGTTCAACACCTTCGTATGTCGGCACTTCTCTAACAACTTCACCTTCAACCGTTAAACCTGCTTGTTTCATTGCATCAGCAACTGCTTGTTTAACAGCGTAAGAAGAGAAAGTCGCAGCACTCACGCTATCCACTACAGGAGAGTTAGCTTCTAAAATTCTTTCTTTAATTACCGGGAAAGCACGATCCATGACAACATTTGTTTCATGATTGTCACCCAATTCGATATCTTTAATTGTTTCCCCTTCAATCGTTACCTTAACGTTTAATTCTCCACCATATCCGGTTGCTTTCGCTTCATAAACGTTTGCTTCACCGCTTGTACCTTCAGTTGCTGGTGCACTTGTTTGTGTACCATTTGAATTACTACAAGCTGCCATACTTGCAACTAATAATGCAATACTGGCTTTTTTAAATGTATTTTTCATTTTCAAATTCCTTTCTTAAAGTTGATAACTATATTTTAAACAAATTAATTGCTTCACAATTAATTATTTTTTGTTATTTTTTCACATTTGAAAATTAGTTTTACTTATTTTGAAACAAACTCTATACACAAAACAAACTTCTAATTTTCACAATTCTTACACAATACGATAAATATGCGACTTTGCCAGTTTGATCTAAATGAAAATTTTTACATTTTTCTAATTAAAAATGTAAATAAAATTTAAAATTGTTTCATTTTCATTAATAAATTAATTTAAGCTACGTTAATACCCTTAAAAAAGAATCCTATTATCAATCAATAGGATTCTTCACTTAGTTTATATTAATGCATTTGATTTTGAATGATATCAATCATTTGATCTTGCGTCATTGCACCTGGCAATTGGCCAAGTAAAGTACCATCGGAATTAAAGAAGAAATTGGATGGGAAAGATCCTTGAGTAAAGTAAGTGGATACTGCACCACCCACATCATAGACATAATCCAATGTATAATTATTTTCTTCCATAAATGCATCAACGACTGCTTTCGTTTCATCATTAATGCCACTATCTGGATGGGATACTAATAAAATATTTAAATCATCGTGCGTATTAGCGTATTCTTGCAATTCAGGAATTTCCATACGACAATAGCCACACCATGTACCAAAAAACATAACCAATGTTTTTTTACCTTTATAATCTGTTAAACTCACTTCATTGCCATCTTTATCTTCCAATGTAAAGTTAATATCTTCCATTGTTAAAACCGTTGGTTCACTCAGATTTTCTTCAGGTGCGGTTTGGGTAGTTTCGCCAATAGTGGCTTGATTTTCTTGCAACGCAACCGTTTTAACACTGGCTTGATAGAAAACATAACCACCCATGCTTAGCATTACTAAACCCGAAACCAATATAATTTTTGGCATAACATTTTTCGCTTTTTCAAGCAAAGACAGCACCCATTTACTCGCTATTCCAAGTAATGCAAACATGAACATAAAACCTAAAGCATAAGCCATCACATACAGGAATGCATCCCCTTGCGAACCACCCGTTAAACTTAAACTAAAGGCCGATCCTAACATTGGACCAATGCACGGCGTCCACCCAAACGAGAATAAAAATCCCAATAAGAAAGCAGATACATACCCACCTTTATTCATATCTAATTTCATGCCCAATTTATGATTTTGATTAAACCAAGGCACATTGATTACACCTAAGTAATATAAAGCCAATAAGATAATGACAAAGGCTGCCACATATTCCAAAACTAAACTATAGCGTGTTAACCACTTGGATAGAAAAGATGAACTAAATCCTAAAACGAAAAAGATAACACTCACACCAGCCATAAATGCCAATGTTAATAATAAAAATTTAAGATAAGAAACTTTCGTTTCCCCAACTTTATTTTGGTTTGTTGCCCAGTTTGTCAAATAAGCCACATACAGTGGAATAATAGGTAAAACACAAGGTGAAAAGAAAGTCATCACACCTTCAACAAATAAGGCAACAATTTTACTTGTATCAATCATTGAAAAATACTACTCCTTACAAAAATATACTAATAATCACTACAATGGCTAATAGTATACGATAGATACCAAAAACACGGAAATCATGTGTTTTGATATAGTTAATTAAAATACGAACGACAAACAAGCTTACAATAAAGCTAATTAAACATCCACCAATCACATATAACCAGCCGCCAAATGTAATACCTGCACTATATTGAATGATTTTTAATAACGAAGCGCCAATTATCACTGGAATTGATATTAAAAACGAGAATTCACAGGCAACCTTACGATCTACACCTTCCATTAAAGCAGCTAAAATACTACTGCCAGAGCGAGACGCCCCTGGGATAATAGCTACGGTTTGCACACAACCAATTTTGAATGCGGTCAATAAATCCATTTGATTTAATTTACGTATACGTAATGGCACACTGTGATTTTCAACGACAATAAAAAGAATCCCAATCACAATTAACATAATGGCAATCACTATTTCATTATGGAAATAATGGTCAGCAAAACGTGATAAGGTTATCCCTACCAATAAACTTGGTAAAGCGGCAACTATTATTTTTATCCATAACCCATAGGTTATGGCTTTTCCTTTTTTGCTTTTACGTGGATCAAATGGATTCAGTTGGCGATTAAACAACATCATCACTGCACCAACACTACCTAATTGAATTACTACGGTTAATAAATTTAAAAAATTAGCATTTAAAAACGGGTCTGGATACATTAAGACGTTGGCCCATTTTTCATACAATAATAAATGTGCACTGGAGGAAATGGGTAACCATTCGCTAATTCCTTGGATAATACCAAGAATTAATAATTTAATAAATGACATATTTCCTCCTTCTACTAATTCATTATAAACAAAGAAGAGCCTATTCTCCAATAAGGCTCTTCAAGTAAGCAAAAATAAATCCATCTAAGTCGCCATCCATGACTTTTTCCACATTGGTTTGCTCATAGTTAGTGCGTAAATCTTTTACCATTGTGTAGGGACAGAACACATACGACATGATTTGTGATCCCCATTCAATGGATTTCACATCCCCTTTTAAACTGGCAACTTGTTGGGCTTGTTGCTCTAACATTACTTGATATAATTTTGAACGTAACATGTTCATCGCACGTTCCCTATTTTGGATTTGAGAACGTTCACTTTGACAATTTACGACGATGCCTGTCGGTTTATGTAAAATTCTTACTGCGCTATCGGTTTTATTAATATGTTGCCCACCCGCACCAGAAGCACGGTGGGTATCAATTTGTAAATCATTCTCATCAATGGTTAATTCAATATCATCATCAAATTGAGGCATAACATCCATTGACGCAAAGGATGTATGCCGTCTTGCATTGGAATCAAAAGGAGAAATACGAACTAAACGATGAACTCCTTTTAATGCTTTTAAATAACCATAAGCCATATAGCCTTCCACAAGTACAGATGCGCTTTTAATACCTGCTTCTTCACCATCTTGCCAATCCAATATGGTACATTTATAGCCTTTAACAGCAGCATAACGTTCTATCATCCGTTCAAGCATTTGCGCCCAATCTTGACTTTCAGTGCCACCCGCTCCAGGATGGAATGAAACAATGGCATTGTTTTTATTGTAATCATCAGCCAATAGAACATCCAATTCATAATTTGCAAACGCTTTTTTAAAACTGGAAAACTCTTCCTCAATCAACTCCCACATTTCACTATCTGTGCCATCATAACTGTCAACCAATTCAATTAATGATGCATTTTGTAATTGCAATTGTTCACTTTTAGAAACAATATCTTTTAAGCCATTGGCTAATTTAATGATATGTTGGGCATGTTTTGGATCATTCCAAAAGTCCTGATCGTTCATTAAGACTTGATAATCATCGTATTGTTTTTGTTTTGCAGGTAAGTCAAAGTGAATCACCCAATTGACGTACCTTAAGACTCAATTGGTTTAACTCCTGCTTTAATTCATAAACTTCCATTAATTTGTATTTTCCTTATCTTTATTTTGTTGCGACTCAAGTTGTTTTGCAAGAATTGCTTTCGCTAATTGCGGATTCTTTTGCGCAATATCGTTTAGCACTTTTCGTTGTTGTTGCGGCGTTAATTGATTAAAATCAACTTTTTTAGGTTGTGGTTGCGGCTCGTTAACAACAATCTTTACATTTAAACAGAAACGAACAACATTTAAAGCAATTTGTTCCTTCATTTCCTCAAATAAGCTAAATCCTTCTTCAACATAAGCTTGCAATGGATTCGTTTGAGCATATCCACGTAATCCAATACCTTCTCTAAGTTTATTCATCACATCAATATGATTTACCCAGGATTGGTCAATCATCTTTAATACCATAGTGCGTTCAAGTGGTAACATTTGTTGTTTATAATCTTTAATCTTATCTTCATAAACCGCAAAGCATGCATCCACTAATTTGTCTTTAATTTGTTCTGGAGTTAATGATACATAGTCATTTTTATTAACTGGTTCTTTAAAGCCTAATTTACTTAAAGATTCTAACACTGGATCCAACTGAACATTTTTATGTTTTTCATCCATGTTATTTTCAATCATGTTAGAAATCACTTCATCAAACATACCTTTGGTAATTTCATGGACATCTTCATGGTCTAAGATAAAGTTACGTTGTTCATACATTACTTCACGTTGTTGACGCATAACATCATCATAACCTAATAATGTTTTACGCGAATCAAAGTTAACACCTTCAACACGACGTTGTGCACCTTCAATAAATTTAGTTACTGTTTTACTTTCCAAAGCTTCATCACCCAATTGAGCAAATGTACCTTGCATACGTTCTGCACCAAAACGTAGCATTAATTCATCTTCAATGGATACATAGAAACGGCTAAATCCAGGGTCACCTTGACGGCCTGAACGTCCACGTAATTGGTTATCAATACGACGGGACTCATGACGTTCACTACCTAAAACAGCCAATCCACCCAATTCCTTGACACCATCACCAAGTTTAATATCAGTACCACGACCAGCCATATTAGTAGCAATCGTTACTGCACCTTTTTGACCAGCACGCGCTATAATTTCTGCTTCACGTGCATGGTTTTTAGCATTCAACACTTCATGATGAATCTTACGAGATTTTAACATCTTACTGATTAATTCACTCGTTTCTACTGAAATTGTTCCCACTAAAACTGGTTGTCCTTTTTCATGACACGCCACCACTTCATTTACTAAAGCGTTAAATTTAGCTTTCTTTGAGGCATAAATCGCATCTGGATAATCTTTACGTATCATTGGGCGGTTCGTTGGAATTTCAACAACACGCATGTTGTAAATTTCTAAGAATTCTTCTTCCTCAGTTTTAGCAGTACCAGTCATACCACATAATTTGTTATATAAACGGAAGAAGTTTTGGTAAGTAATCGTTGCCAATGTAACGGTTTCTTGTTTAATACCAATGCCTTCTTTCGCTTCAATGGCTTGGTGTAAACCGTCAGAATATTCTCTTCCTGGCATGGTACGTCCAGTATTTTGGTCAATAATTAAAACAACATCATTTTCTTTATCCACCATGTATTCAATATCTGCACGCATGATGTAATTAGCTTTTAATGCTTGAGTAATAAAATGCACTAAAGAAGTGTTATTTAAATCGAATAGATTTTCCACTTTAAACGCACGTTCTGCTTTATCCACACCACTATCAGTTAATGACACGGAGCGTGTTTGAATATCGATTGTATAATCGGCATTTTCCGTTAATGATTTAGCAAACTTATCCGCTTGCAAATATAAATTCGCATTAATTTGTTTTCCACCGGAAATAATTAATGGCGTTCGTGCTTCATCAATTAAAATACTATCCACTTCATCAATCAATGCGTAGTTTAATCCACGCAATACACGGTCTTCTTTTTTGGTTACCATGTTATCACGTAAGTAATCAAATCCTAATTCAGCATTTGTCGTATAGGTAACATCACATGCATAGGCTGCGCGTTTTTGACTAGTAGTTAATTGACGTAAATTTAATCCTACTGTTAATCCTAAAAATTCATATACTGGTCCATTAATATCACGGTCACGTCCTGCCAAATATTCATTGACTGTAACAACATGTACACCTTGTCCACTTAATGCATTTAAATAAACGGGTAAAGTTTCAGTTAAAGTTTTACCTTCACCTGTTTTCATTTCAGCAATATCACCTTGATGCAATACATAGGCACCCATTAATTGCACATGGAATGGTGTCATTCCAAGGACACGTTTGGCTGCTTCTCTAACGACCGCAAATGCCTCAACTAAAATATCATCCAGCGTTTGTCCATTTGCTAAGCGACTACGAAATTCTTCCGTTTTCCCCTTTAATTGTTCATCACTGAGTTTTTCTATTTCAGGTTGCAATGCTTCCACAGCATTCATTTTTTTATCAATTGTGGCAATTTGTTTTTTCTCACCATTTAATAATTTTTGTAAAAAATTAGCCATCTTAATCTCCTTTTTTAACCAATTTATTATAACAAACGAATTGTCAATTACCTAATAGACAAGCGTATATTCCATAGAAAAAACGCAACAAATTGTTCATTTGTACATAATTCGTTGCGTTTAACTTCATTTAACTGTTCTTTATTGTGCATACCTATCTTTATCCAAAGCTATGATTAATACCTTTATATCACTATAGCCTGCATCAGTTAAAGCATTAAGGCATGCTTTAATCGTCGATCCAGATACAAAAACATCATCGATTAAGCAAAGCTTCTTCCTTAATCGTATACTATCTTTCAGACCAATTTGAATATCTTTTCGCTTACTTACCGACAAACTTTTTTGTTCATCACTAAATTTAATAAACGGCGATTCTATCTTACGATGTAACGCGTTGCAGATTAGCTTCAAGGGAATAAAGTGTCGCTTTTGAAACGAAGCATCACTGCTTGGTGCAATGATGCATTGCCTTAAGCCAATGTATCGTTGAATACGTGACAAATCATTAGGTAAAAACACAGAAGCTAAATCAATATCCAAACCTTGCTTAAATTGAAAAAACATTTCTGCTAGCGTTGCATCGTAACTATAAATAGCTAAACCTTTAACACCATTTTGATTAAAGTGGATGTATTGAGGTTGAATGAGTTGACGACACTTTGCACAGAGTAAATCGTTGCTAAAGAAAATATCAAGATTAGTGCGGTTTTGATAAACGGATTCATTGCACCATAGACAATGATTGGTTCGCATATTCAATCCTTTCAATGCATCCTCTCACATTATGATTTTTCGTTAAACTATAAAAAATACATCGCCCTTGCCAATACGTAATATCTCTTCCAACACGTCCTGCCATTTGTACTAAAGCTGCTTGATCAAATACTGGATGATCGGCATAGAGTATCAATACATCGATATCTTTAAAAGTTACCCCACGCTCCAATATTGAGGTAGAAATTAATAAAGGAAATTGTTTACTACGAAATGCTTCGATAATTTCTTCTTTATTATCTGTTTCACTGGTAACAAATTGGCAAGAACGTAATGATTTTAATAATTGCCATGCAAGTTTGGCTAATTTCTTCGTTGGTACAAATAGCAATACACTGCGTTTAGCAACGGAAATATCATGGATCATTCGTATCCATAACATCCATGTAAATCCAATAATATTTAATGGAACGATCATCGCACGTTTGGTATAACGTGAATTCAATTGTACATGAATACACTTTTTTTGATTCACTAGTTGAATCAAATCATCACTCGGTGTAGCAGTCGAATAAATCATGTTTTTACGCTTACATCTTAAAACTATTTCTTTTAAAACTTTATTACCTTTATAAGGAAATGCATCCGGTTCATCCAAAATTAATAAATCAAAGTAATTAGGATAACGCACGGCTTGATGCGTAGTTGCAACAATAATATCCCCTTCCAACTCATTTTGATATCCCTGGCACACTGGTACAACTTTAGCTTTAGGAAAATTATGCGCTAACCTTGCAGAAACTTCTAACACAACTTGCCTTCTTGGAATAAGAAAACCGACTTTACCATGATTAGCTAATGCATAAGCGATTGATTCCATTAACATTTCAGTCTTTCCCGCACCACATACCGCTTCTAAAAGTACATCATTACCTTGCACAATTGCCTGCTTTACTTCTAGTGCACATTGTTTCTGTTGCTCACTTAATGGAAAATCCAATACTATTTCATCCTTACCAACATCTTCACTACTTTCTTGATATAGTAACGCCATACGTTGATAACGAATGCACTTTCGACATACGATTGTATCATTCACTACTCTTAAGCTTAATGGGTCGTCATTCCCACAAATCGGGCATACTAACTTTGTCATATAATATGAGAGTAATCCGAAGTAGTAATAACTTATAAATTATGAATACTCTTTTAATGACACTACACGACATACATCTTTACTGTCACTACAATCTATTGTTAATTGCCACTGACTCAATTGATCGAGATGATTATACACAAATTGAATTGTCTGCTCATTTAGTTTACCAATATTGTTATCAATGGAAAACTGCAAGTCATCACTTATATAAGCAACGGAAGAATCAGTAGAATCAATTTCAAGTTGATATTTTATAAATACTATCTTTTCTAATCCATTTGTTTGCTCTTCATTAACAATGACAATACCGAAAGGCATATAAAAGAAATCACCTTCAGGTGCTACAGTTACAAATAATTGATTATATGAATCTGCAAATACACCATTGCTTAGGGAATTCGTCGATTCAATCCAAACTTTTGGTGATTCAACACCTAGTTGTTCCATCAATTTATTTACGTCACTAACAAGAGAAACTCTGTGATAACCTTCATAATTCGAATAATCCAGGTAAATAAAAGTATCATGATTAAAGCAACGCCTCACATCACATCCTAATTGATTACTTGATGCTGTAAGTAACGCAATTAAATCGTGATTCCAATCGATATCATTTATATTAGAAATCTCATGATTTATTAAACTTGCAAATAGTAACGTTCGCTCTTTACTGTTCAATTCATCAATCAATTTTGCATCATGATTCACATTAAATGTTTGATATAAGTAAGCACTATCCGCAAAGTTTACTTCACGTAATTTATGTTCATAAACAAATGGTTCCATATTACTTAAAAAATCCGAAGAATAGGACTCTTCTTCAATAAAAGGAATATTATTGGTAACAAAATTATCGTATTGTTCTTCAAAATCACGCATCACCTCATTAACTAACGTGGATGCGTGATAACACGAACTTGTTTGATACACTAGTTTTTCATTCAAATTATCTATAAAACGAATCGGCTTTCCGTTTGTAGTAGAGTTTGATTCATTGTCAAGCAGCAATTGATTGTTGTAATCAAACGTAAATGGATAGGATACCTTGCTACCATCATTGAGCTCAATATTTCCATTTATGGAATCCAACATGCGTTCAACGAAACTCATATTTAATTCATACGTAACAGATTTCAAATCATTTTCTTTTACGTAATTAATCGCATACTGATAATAATGAATATCGAGTTTTCCACCACGATTATAGTCAATTCTAATGGTGTTATTATCGTTAACTAATGATAAATCATAATCACTATCCACATAATTAAAATCACCACGATCAAAGCTTAACCAGTCGTAATTACCATAACAGCGAGCGATGACATTTAAATAACCAGCCTCCACAAAAGTTTGTGCAAATGATTTATTGTCACTCATTTCAGATTGACTAGATGATATGGTTGTTATTGGTGTTTCTTTTACTTGTGCTTCCTGTAACGTTGCATTTTCTTTGCAACCCACCAAAAAGAGCACACACATAAAAATGTATACCTTTTTCATAATGAGCCTCCAAAATCACTCTATTACATCAATTAAAAGTGTATTTTTACTTAAACCACACTGAATATAATTATTACCAATTAAATCTTGATGACTTACTAAAAATATCGTTTTATTCAAAAAAATTTGATTCATTAAAGCTAAAGTTTTTTGCTGTAATGCACTATCTAGACCTTTCAAAGGTTCATCCGCTAATAAAACATCTCCTTCATAAAGTAATGCCCTTGCAATGGATACTCTTCGTTTCATACCTCCAGAAAGAAAACGAATTGGTGAATATTTATTATCATATAAATCCAATTGCTTTAATATTTCATCCAATTTATGTTCATATTCATTATTTGAATAAGTACTTGGTTGAACAAATTTTAAATTAGTATATACATTACTGTGTTCAAGTAATCGATCTTCTTGAAAAACCATACTAACCTTTGAATAATCTTTCTCAATTGTTCCTTCATACTTAATTAGTCCTAAGATAGCATTTAATAAACTCGTTTTACCAAGTCCACTTTTGCCTTGAATTAAATAGTGTTTACCAGATTCAAACGTTGCATTAATATTACTTAATACTTGATTATCCCCATAATAAATCGATAGATTATTTAACTTAATCATAGTAACCACCCTTTTGATAAATAAGTCTTACCAACGCCACCATTGTTTTTTCTAATAGATAACTTAGTCCAATAATAAGTGCAGTATATGCAAACAATTCATCCGTTGCAAAGTATACTTTAGCTTGATATAACCCTGCCCCTAAGGAATGCAAAGGTAAGCCAATCACTTCCGCAGCAATACCACTTTTAAAGCAATATCCAAGTGTTACTTGTACACCACTATATAAAAATGGTGCGATTTCACATAATGTAATATGCTTAAATTGTTTTAATGAACTGACGTTAAATACATTAGCCATTTCAAATAATTTGACATCAATGGTATTAAATCCTTCCAATAAAATGGTATATACCAAAGGTAAACCAATTAAAGTAGAAATAATTAATGACAGTTGAGCACTACTGCTCCACACAAGCACAATCACAATAAATGAAGCAACCGGTATTGCTTTAAATGTTGCAATTATGGGCGCAATAAAATGTTGAATTATTAAATGTTTATAACTTAAATAAGCTAATATAAACCCACCAACAAACGCGAGCAAAAAGCCTAAAATAACACTCGAACAAGTTTTAAAAATAGATACCCATACTTCATATTGTTGCAACAAATTTAGTAGTGTTTTAACCATTTGAAAAGGCGTTACAAAAAGAATTGGATTATTGACTATCATGGCAACCACTTGCCAAACAATAAGCCAAAAGAGTAAAACACCCAAATTTTGTAACGCTTTATGCTTCATAAGTAATTTAATTATGCACTGGAATGGAGCGAAATAATAGATAATAATGCATTTCTTCAAAATTTTGCATTAAAAGGACGAAAATACGTCCTTTTAATCAACTTAATCTAACCTACATAATAGAAATTAGCATCTGGTAGTTCGCCACCAACGCTTTTTGGATTGGCATTAAATAATACATCATAATAGTTTTCTAAGATAGATTGCATTTCACTGCCACGTATGCAAACAATACTGCAATTTGGCAATGCTTTGGTTGCAATCTTTGCATCCACAATGCCATAATTACCAACTAATGTCGCTGCATCTTCAACATTCGTATTTACATAATCCACACTTTGTTGGTAATAATCTAAAAATTCATTAATAACGCTTGGATTATTATCAACAAATTCTTTACGCGCAACAACAACACCCGTAACCATTTGACCATCTTGCCCATTAACTTGTTGAACTGCATTCCATTCACTGGTTAAATCAAGTGCACTGTGTAACCCTTCCACCTTATTCATAGCGGCAGTTGCAAATGGTTGGGGTAACATCGCAATAGCATCCGAATTAGCTGCCAATGCAGCCACAACTTCGTTTTGTTCACTCTTCCATTCAATGGTCACATCTTCGCCAGGCGTTAATCCGTTACCGATTAAAATATAATTTAATGCATATTCAGGAACACTATCTTTCCCCGAAGCAACAATTGTTTTACCTTTTAAATCTGTAACACAATGAATGATATCCCCGTTTTCAACAATGCTTAAAACACCCAACGTATTAATGGCAATCACTTGCAATTGACCTTCCGTCTTTTGATAAAGCACAGCAGCTGTATTGGCAGGTATGGCTGCTATATCAACTTCACCTTTAACTAATGCACTTGTAACTGGATCTGATCCTGTTTCAATAGAGTAATGATAATTATTAGTTATAACTTCACCGTTATCAATGGAATCAAAGAATTGAACCAATCCCATACCCGTAGGGCCACTCATTACCTTAACATTAACATCAACGGGTACACTTTGGGCAAGTGGTGAGGCATTTGGGCTATTAGCTGGCGTTGATGTTGGTGTAATGGTAGAACAGCCTGCCAATACTAAAGTTAATAATGTCAAAACTGTTTGTTTAATTTTCATCGTAAGATCCTTCTTTCTAAATCACAATTATATTCCTATTTTTAAAAAGTAACCGAATTACACTTTCTAATTTATTGAAAAAATTTAGATTATTTTCAAATTAAAAGAAGAAGGTATTAGTCCTTCTTCTTATAAGCAAATATTTTAGTGGAAATTGGTGCAATACTTGTTTCAAATACATTATCCACCGTTTCTAAAGAACCTTGTTCATCCAAGATTTGTTGCATACCAAATTGAAAATGGTAATGGTAAGTATGATAGGTAGGATTAAAAAAGATTATTAATGTTGTATCATTTACTTCAATTTCATACATTAACAACTTACCATCCACATGTTCAAAATAAACATGTGAACCAATATCCTGTTCTAAATGGAAATGTGGGTATTTTTTTCGAATTTTAATAACATTACGAACGTAATCAACCATCCAACCATTGGCCTTAGCTCTTGCCCAATCCATACGATTAATATCATCCCCTTTATCATAAGAGTTTTCCACACCATTTTTAGTGCGTGCAAATTCTTGTCCAGAGTGAATAAAAGGAATGCCTTGCGCTAAGATGGTTATTGTTAAGGTTAATAAACATCGACGCAATGTTTGTTCCTCGGATTCTTGGAAGTATTTATGATATTGATCATAAACTGTCATATTATCGTGACATTCCGTATAGTTAATGGCTTGCGTTACATTAACAAACACTTTGCGATAACCAAAATCCAAAACACTTGCTTGTAACGAATTCATGCACTTATGCAACCATTGTGCATTAGCACATGCAAATCCACCATTAAAATCATTGCCAAATAGGCTTCCTTTAGTGGAATCTCTAAGGATATCCGAAAAATATCCAACTTGTGGTGTTTTCGAAGCATTATTTATCGATGCACGTTTACTTTCTTCTAAGTAACTCGGCATATTCCAACCTTCGCCATAAACTAATGCATCTTTTTTATACTTTACAGCTAAACTATGAATTTGATTGACTGTTTGATAGTCTAATATACCCATTAAATCCAAACGTATTCCATCAATGTCATACCAAGAAAACAAATGTGCAATACTATCTAAAATAAAGCGTTGAACCATCGGTTGTGTACTGTCAATATCGTTACCACAACCACTTGAGTTACTCACAACTTCAAAAGAATCGATTTGAAAGAAATAATAAGGACAAATATTGTAATAAGCACTGGTTTTCAATTCAAAAACATGGTTATACACAACATCCACAATAACTTTCATGCCCATGCTATGGACAGTATTCACAAATTCTTTAAAATCTTCAATAACTTGAATCGGGTCATATGGATTGGATGAATAACTATTTTCCAATCCAAACCAACTGTCCGTATCATAACCCCAATTATATAAACGATTAACGTTGGTTTCATCCACACTACCATAGTCCAATACTGGCATAATTTGTAAATGCGTAACCCCTAAATCTTTAATATAATCCAACACATATTTCCGATTGGTACATAATGCTTTAAATGTATGCTCTGGGGTTAAATCTCTAATATTGCATTCGTAAATAATGGCATCATTTGCATGTTTAATCGGTTTTACTTTAACTTTAGTTTTCGATAATTTACTTTCATCCACCACAACACTAAAGCGTCCATTTGGTGTTGAGGCTATCCCATAAGGATCAATTATTTGTCGTATTTTTCCATTGTTTTTAACTATGTAATAATACCGACATTTATGGTAATTCTTATTTAATGTAATGGAAAACGTACCATCCGTGCAACGATTTAACCAATGCACTTCATTAACCCCATCTTCATTAAGCACTGACAACGCAGCCATACTGCTTGTGGGTGCCCATACAGTAAATGTTGTTGCCCCATTTTCCACATAAGCACCCAATGGGCGCTTAGTTGTAAATAAATCGTTAAAATGTTTACTTTTAATTACTTGGCCATACCGTAATGGTGTTACCCGCCCATGACAATCCACAACATCGTAATGACGCCCATATTGCAACGGATTATAGAATTGACATTGGTACGTATGGTAATGATCATCCCCAACAGTAGTTGATATTATTTCTAATGGAATCGATTGATCAAGTTCATCAAATAAGACAAATGATGAGGAAACTCCACCGTAGTGGAGTTCACTCATATAAATCGTAATAGTATCTGGCCGATCAAGATACGCTTCGAAGGCGCTGATCTTACGCATTTGGATTAATCTTATCGAGATGCCAAATATCGCGGACATACTCTTCAATTGTACGATCAGAAGAGAAATATCCACTATTCGCAATATTTTTTAAACAAGCCCTTGCCCAGCCGGCCTTATCACTGTAACGAGCACAAATGTTTTCTTGTGCTTGGGCATATGACCAGAAGTCTTTTAATACTAAATATTCATCGTTTTTATAGAACAATTCATTGTAAATATTTCTGAATTGATCATTCACAATGGAACCATCCACTAATGCTTCAACCACAGCTTTTAATGTTGGATCTGAATTTAATAATTGGTGCACTGAATAAGAATTTTCGAACTTCAATTGTTCCACTTCACCACTGCTTAAACCAAAAATTTCTTCATTTTCAATACCAGCATATTTAACAATTTCAACATTAGCTCCATCCATCGTTCCCAATGTAATGGCTCCATTCATCATAAATTTCATATTACTTGTTCCACTTGCTTCTTTACCTGCAGTAGAAATTTGTTCCGAAACATCCGCAGCATTCAATAAGATTTGTGCAATACTTACCCCATAGTTAGGAACAAAAACAACGTTGATGTATTGACTTAATAATGGATCGTTATTAACAACTTCCATTAAAGCATTGGCTAATTGAATGCATTCTTTCGCAAACACATAAGCCCCTGCTGCCTTACCTGCAAAGAAGAATGTGTGTTTTGCAGGTCTAAAGTCTGGTTCTGTGCGAATACGTTGGATCAAATACATAATATGCAATAAATCCATTAATTGACGTTTATAAGCATGGAAACGTTTAGCAATCACGTCAAACAAACTGTCAGTATCAAGCTTTACGCCCAATTTTTCATCAATATATTGAGCTAAAATTTCTTTACGTTCTTTTTTAATCGCTAAGAAACGTTGTTGCACGTTTAAATCATCCACGTAATCATTTAATTTAGCTAAATCACTCGGGTTAGTTTTCCAACTATCCCCAATGGTATCATCCAATAATTTGGTTAATTGTGGGTTAGAATACATTAACCAACGACGATGGGTCACCCCATTGGTTTTATTGGTAAATTTTTCTGGCCAAATAGAATAGAATCCATTGAATACTGATTCTTTTAAGATTTCTGTATGCAATGCAGCAACACCATTAATGGCATGACTTCCCACAATAGCTAAATTGGCCATATGAACTTGACCATCTTTAATGATGCTTAATTCATGAATTAAATCACTGCGTTTATAAGTATGGTTTAATTCAACAACGAAGCGACGTTGAATTTCATTAATAATCATCATAATACGTGGCAATATTTGTTCAAAATAATGAATTGGCCATTTTTCCAATGCTTCGGCGAGCACAGTATGATTAGTGTAAGCACAACATTTAGTGACAATATCCCATGCTTGATCCCAATCCATTTGATAATCATCCATTAAAATACGCATCATTTCAGGAATAACCAATACTGGATGTGTATCATTTAATTGGATCGCAACTTTATTTGGTAAATCTTCCAAAGGATAATGATTACGGTTATGATGATCATTAATAATTGTTTGAATACCCGCACTTACAAAGAAATATTGTTGTTTTAAACGAAGTTTTTTACCATCTTCCGTACTGTCATTTGGATATAAGCAACTGGTTAAATCATCAATCAATTTTAAATAGTCACTCGTATTACCAATTAATTCTTCTTCCACAGGTTGCGCATCCCATAAACGTAATGTATTGGTTAATGGTGTATTGTAACCAACAATAGGCATATCGTAAGGAACTGCTTGAATAACCGTTGCGTCTTTTTGTTCAAATTTAAAGTGTTGCCCATCCCAATTTTGTTGAATATATCCACCAAATTTAACTAAAACAGCGTTATTTGGTTTCTTAGTTTCCCAAACATTACCAAGTTTTAACCATAAATCGGGTACTTCAACCTGTTTATTATGGTCAATTTTTTGTTTGAAGAATCCATAACGATAACGAATACAGTTCCCATTACCAATGTAGTTATTACTTACAATGGAATCCATAAAACAAGCCGCTAATCTTCCTAATCCCCCATTACCAAGACCAGCATCAGCTTCCAAATCTTCCAAGCTTTCTAAATCGATATTTAATTCAGCTAACCCTTCTTTAACCACATCATAAATCCCCAAATTCATTAAGTTATTGGTTAACAAGCGTCCCATCAAAAATTCCATTGAAAAATAGTACATTTGTTTATCGCCTTTTTTCGCAGAATTTTCCTTAGATACCATCCAGTTTTTAGCGGCATATCCACGAACAAAATCCCCTAATACAATATATTGTTCAATTGGACTTGCCTTCTCCATAACACGTCCAAATACTGTCGCCATGCTATCAACATAGCTTTTCTTAAATTCTTCTTTCGTTAAGTTTAACATCCTTGTCTCCATTTCCCTTTGTGTTTTACTTTAAATACGCTTGCACTAAAGCCATCTAAATCAACAGTAATTCCATTCACAAAACGATGACTATGCGCTATTTTTTTACTTCGTATCACTTTATCATTAACAATACCGTTACCACCATAAGTTGCAGCATTTGAGCTTAATACTTCTTTATATTGTCCAGTAAACGGTACTTCAATTTGATAGTTTTGGTAACGATTTGGTGAGAAATTAATCGCAACCACTAATGACTCTTCTTTACCATAGCGAATATAGGTAAATACATTGTGATCTTTATCATCTGCATTGCTCCATTCAAATGCTAACGGATCATAATCCCGTTGATACAATGCATCATAGCTAATATACAATTTATTTAAATCTTTCATGAATCGATGAAAACCATCATGCATTGGATATTTTAATAAATCCCAATCATTTTCTTGTTTCTCATCAAATTCTCGAAACATACCTAACTCATTTCCCATAAAGTTTAATTTCTTACCAGGGTGAGTCATCATATAAATGTATAAGGCTCTCGCTTGCGCAAATTTTTGCTCATAAGTACCCCACATTTTATTCACAATGGTTGCTTTTCCATGCACCACTTCATCATGACTAAATTCCATGATAAATCGTTCAGAATAGAAATAAGCCATTGAGAATGTCATATCATTGTGATGATATTGACGGTAAATAGGATCTTTCTTTAAATAAGATAATGTATCATTCATCCACCCTAAATCCCATTTATAGTCAAATCCTAACCCATTTTCTTTGCTAGATTTGGTTACATTGGCAAAATCAGTGGAATCTTCAGCAATTAACATGCACGAAGGATTTAATTCATGCAATGTATCATTCATACGACGAATAAACGCAATGGCTGCATTATTTTGACCCCTACGTTTATCCCCTTCATAAAAGATTAAATTGCTGATAGCATCCATCCGTAACCCATCACCATGCATTTCATTTAACCAATAGTTTGCACAACTCATTAAGAAGGATTGTACTTCCCCTTTACCAAAGTCAAAGTTACTTGTTCCCCATTGCGATACACTATTGGCATATTCATAACAAGGAGTCCCATCATAGTTTGCTAAGGCGTAATTATCGGAAACAAAGTGTACAGGAACAAAATCAAAAATCACCCCAATGCCTGCTTGATGCAACGCATCAATCAAAGCCTTTAATTCATCCATTGTGCCATAACGGCTTGTGGTTGAATAATATCCCGATACTTGATAACCCCAAGATCCATCAAATGGATATTCACTCAATGGCATAAACTCTACGTGCGTGTAATGATTTTCCAAAAGATAAGGAATTAAATCTTCTTTTAGCGTTGTATATGAACATTTTCCATCATGTAATTTAAATGAACCTGCAAATAATTCATAAATATTCATCGGTTGATCAAAGTTAACACGGCGTTTTTTCATCCAAACATCATCATTCCAGTGATAATCCCGTCGTGCAATTTTCGAAGCTGTATTGGGCCTTAATTCACTTTCCAATGCATATGGATCTATCTTATCCACAATCGTACCATTGGCTTGTGTTATTCGGAACTTATAATAATCTCCTTCCTTACATTTGGCACTAACTTGCCAAATGCCCCGATCATCAATACGGGTAAATTCATTCCCTTCACAACTCCAATTATCAAAAGAACCAATTAATTGAATTTTTTGTGCCCTTGGTGCCCAAACCGTAAAAGTAGTATGGTCCCCTTGAACATGGGCGCCAAAAATTCGATAAGCGTATGCTTCCAATCCGCTGTAATAATAATCAAAGCTACTCATGACTTTATTTTACTCCTGTTTTATAAAATTGAATGCTTAGCAAATCACGCTAATTTAACTTGCCTGCTAAGTCATAAAAATTCAGCATTTTATAAAACTTTAAAAATAACGATACTTATCGTAATATTTAAAATCTTGAAAGCGATTCCATTTTATAATGAACAAGTTCATTTTTAATGGTAAAACTGAACTAAATTTTAATGAACATGTTCAATTTTAATT
>Kit_p2__coassemble_452_pt1 | contig 45204 bp, 42 predicted proteins | sample Kit_p2__metabat2_high_PE_035 | metagenome-assembled genome bin Kit_p2 | reverse complement strand
CCTTTTTTAATTATTTTCATTTTGATGCTGACTAACCCACCGTTTGATGGATTCAATGGTTTCGCCCGATAACACATGTTCCATGCGACATGCGTCACTTTCCGCAATCATTGGCGTTACATTTAAGGCATGAATCAAATAATAAGTTAAAAGTTGGTGCCGTAAATAAACATCTTTACCAAGCGTTCGACCAACTTCCGTTAGTTCAATATCCCCATATTTTTCTTGTAGGATATACCCTTTATCTTTTAATTGAGCCATTGCTTTATGACAGGATGGCTTAGTTACCCCTAAATTGGATGCTACTTCGCTCATTTTAACTTTTGGGCTATCTTGGCTTAATAAATAAATTGTTTCAACATACATTTCCAATGATTCATTGGTTTTAAATAATTCTTTACTCATCTTATCTATCCACCTTCAATTCATAAGCTAATCGATACGTTCCATCATATATCAATTGAATGATACCACAATAAACGAATCCACAATCACGCAATACATGTTGCATTGCTCGGTTATCTTTATGGGTATCAACTCTTACACTGCAGTTCTTTTGTTTTGCTTTATTGATCACATAATCAATCATCGCTTTGCTTATGCCTTGATGCGCAAATGAAGGGTCAACACAAATTCGATGAATTGTTAAATAATTGCCATCAGTTAACCATTTGCCATCAATGGTTGCATAATTAGGATCATCTTGCGTTTGAATCGCCATATAGCCGACCAATTGATCATCAATGAAATAGCCATAGGCTACTTTAGAGTCAATATCTCGCTTTGCATCATAACCATTGGGATATTCGCTTTGCCATTGATCAATATTATTTTCTTTTAACAAAAGTTTAGCCAAGCAAAATAAATTTTCGCTTGGCATTACATATTTTTCATCCGTTAATTGTTGGATCATTAGAGTTTTACAAATTGGCAAACATCCAATACAAATACGGTAGCACCGCCGACTTGTACTTCCACTGGGAATGATGCAAAGCGTCCAATATCATATGAAGCGGTACTTGGCACAACTTCAGTACGGCGTTTACTTTCTTCACCGATCAATCCGATTGCTTTTTCTACCAAGTCATCATCACAACCAACAATCATGGTTGTATTTCCTGCTTTTAAGAATCCACCAGTTGTGGCTAATTTGGTCATTTGAAACCCATTTTTTGTTAACGCTGAACTCACTGCATGTGAATCATCGTTATTGACAATAGCTAAAATTAATTTCATATTATTGTCCTCCGTATCAATATTATACCGATTCTCCATAAATCGTGAGTAATTGCGATTAATGATTTATGAAAATTTTTACATACTATGCTGTTAATATTTCATTCCCATCTTCGGTAATTAAAATCATATGTTCAATTTGTGCACTGTCTTTATGATCTTGGGTATAGATTGTCCAATTATTTAGTGCATCAATGTAAACGCCATTTTTTCCAGCATTTACCATTGGCTCAATGGTAATAATCATGCCCGGCACTAATAACATACCCGTATTGGCTTTGCCATAATGGGCAACAAATGGATCTTCATGAAATTCATTCCCACAACCATGACCTCCCAATTCCCTAACAATGCTGTAACCGTATTGTTTAGCCACTGCTTCGCACGCGGCACCAATATCCCCAACAGTATGCCATGGTTTTGCTGCAGCAATACCTGCTTGCAACACTTTTTCCGTTGCTTCAATTAAACGTTTACGTTCATTGCTAATATTTCCAATAGCAAACATACGTGACGCATCCGAATAATAGCCATCCAAAATAGTTGAAACATCAACATTAACAATATCACCGTCTTTTAAATGTTTTAAACGTGAGGGAATACCATGACATACTTCATGGTTAATGGAAGTACAGACATGTTTTGGAAATCCTTCGTAATGGTATGGTGCACAAATAGCGCCATGTTCATGAGTATAATTTGCAACAATATCATCAATTTCTTGCGTATTCATCCCTGGTTTGATTGCTGCGGCAACAGCATCCAAAACACCCGTATTGATCACAGCACTTTTACGGATACCAGCAATTTGTTGATCCGTTTTAATTAATGAAGTATCAGGTACTTCATAACCCTTAGCTTCGTATTCTTTTAATTTTTCAATTACTTCTTCACGTGTCATTGCTTAACTCCAGTTAAATGAAAGGATTGGCTAAAGAAAACTTTAGCTAATAAATACAAATTATAAACATCTTGACAACCCGCCATTTCATTAATGGAATGCATTGCCATTTGTGCTGCACCAATATCTACCGTTGGGATGGATATTTGACCCATCGAAATACACCCCAATGTACCGCCTCCTAAAACACCGGGTTTATTTTCAAATTCTTGATAATCAATATTTGCGTTACGCATGATTTGTTTTAAAGCTGCACTTCCATACGCTTCGGAAGCGTATGCTTTACGTGTACTTTGCTTAATCACAATTCCTTGATTCATATAGCAGTTAGCCATCGTGCCAAAAATTGCGCTGGCAGTAGTGTGCGTGGCATGGGCGTTATCCGCACTAATCAATAATGATTGATTGCACGCTTGAATCATTTGCTGGTAAGTGTAGCCTAAATCGGATGTGATTTTTTCCAATAACGATTTAAAGTGGGTAGAGAATGCCCCAGCTAATGTCTTACTACCAATTTCTTCACTATCAAAACTTACAAAAATAGCTATATTATCTTCAACCGTCGCATCCAATAAGCCTTGCATTGTGGTATAGCCACACATCATATCGTCCAAATGATCCGCTTGGATCCATTGATAATCGCCATAGATCATTCCTTTTTGCGCTGAAGCAAAATAATAATCACTGTGCAAAATATTGTCTGCGTCAATATTCAATAAATTTGCAACATAGCTTTCTAAACTTGTAATGGATGGATCAATCATAACCCTTAAATCGTTATCATTATCCACTTTAAATCCTTCTGTATTTAAATTACGTTGATAATGGATTGCTAAACTTGGTAAACAACCAATCGCACAATTGGAATCAAACACTTTCGATTCAATCATTCCATCCTTTTCAACCATCACCCGTCCCACTAATTTTAGTGGACGATCAAACCATGGATGTTTTAATACTCCACCATACGTGTCGCAATGCACTAACGTATAATTTTTACCTATTTCCAATCCATTATGACATACTTTTAAAAGTGGCACATCGTTATGCGAAGCAATGACCTTAAATTTTAAGGACGATAAATTTTCTGGAATTTTTACAGCAACTACCATGTTGCCATAATAATTAATCGCGATTGAAGCACCCGTCTTAAAATTTAAGTTCTCCATGGTTTGATCATAACAATCAAATCCATTATCTTTTAGTGTGGTCATCATTGATTCAACCGCACATTCCCCACAACTACTGTGGGATAAAAATTCAACTAATTGATCATTGATTTGTTGCACATTCATATTATTCACCTTGAGTTGTTGACCCAAGCCCTCCATTTCTAAGTGTTGTGACATAATCATCATCACATAAACCAAATGGGATAAATATACCTTGCGCAAATCCTTCCCCTTGGCTTACGGAAACTATTTTATCATTACGACTATCATTCGTAATTTTAATAAAGATATGCCCTTGATTATCACTATCATAATAATCTGCATCAATAATGCCCACAGTATTATCCAATTGCAAACGGTATTTAAATCCTAAGCCAGAGCGCGGAAATACACCCAAGAAATAATTTCCATCAATTTGCACACGAATACCGGTAGCAATTTTAATGGTTTCATTTGGGCTTAGCGTAAAATCAAACGGTGCAAAGAAGTCATAACCCGCACTACGCGTCGTTGCCCGTTGCGGCAATTTAATGTTTTCATACCACAGCAACGCCTGCGCATCATCAACTTTAACACCCAATCCTTCCTTAAATTGTTCAAAACTTACTTTTTCAAATTTTGTCATATATATCTCCTAAAATATAAAAAAAGGGAACTCAATGTTCCCTATAGCTTTAAAATGGCGGTCCGGACGAGATTTGAACTCGCGATCTCCTCCGTGACAGGGAGGCATGTTAACCCCTACACCACCGGACCATTTTTGGCGAAGAAGGAGGGATTTGAACCCTCGCGCCGGTTACCCGACCTATGCCCTTAGCAGGGGCACCTCTTCAGCCTCTTGAGTACTTCTTCAGCCGATTTTAGTGCTGCCAACCATGGCGCCCATTAAATATACCATGGTTGTAAATATAATTGCAACACTTTTTTTAAAATTTTTTAATTTTTTTTAAATTTTTTTAAATCGACAAAAAAAGTTAGCTTGGAACATTATTTCAAATTAAATTTTTGCAAATCTTGGAAGGCATCCATTATTACTTTATCCATGTCGTAATATTTATATTTCCCCAATCGCCCACCAAAGAATATCTTATCTTCTTTTTCAGCCAGTTGTTGATATTTTAGATAAAGTTGATTATTCAATTCATCATTTACTGGATAGTATGGATCATCACCCACTTTCCATTCGCTAGAATATTCTTTACTAATCACACTTTTCGCTTGGTTTCCAAACTCAAAGTGTTTGTGTTCAATAATTCGCGTATATGGTTGATCATGACTCGTATAATTCACAACTGCATTCCCTTGTACATTATCACAATCAACAACTTCCGTTTCAAAGCGAACACTACGGTATTGCAATGGGCCAAATTGATATTGATAATATTCATCAATGCATCCAGTATAAATACATCGATCATATTCAATCGTATCTTTGATCGATTCATACGAAGTATTTAATCTTACATCAATACCATCTAACATTTGTTTAACCATTTGCGTGTATCCACCAATCGCTATTCCTTGATAACGGTCATTGAAATAGTTATTATCGTATGTAAAACGCACTGGTAAACGTTTAATAATGCTAGCTGGTAAATCTTTACAATCTCTGCCCCATTGTTTTTCAGTGTATTCTTTAACTAATTTAGTGTAAACATCCTTTCCCACTAAGGATAGCGCTTGTTCCTCTAAATTTTGCGGATTTTCAATATGCATTTCTTCCAATTGCTTTGCAATGATAGCTTTCGCTTGACTTGGTGTTTGAATATTCCACATTTTGGCAAATGTATTCATATTGAATGGTAAGTTATATAATTCATCGTGATAAATCGCCACAGGAGAATTGATATAGTTATTAAATTGTGCAAAGCGATTCACGAACTCCCATACTTCTTTATTGGATGTATGAAAAATATGCGCACCATACATATGAACGTTAATATCTTCAATTGATTTTGTATAGATATTACCGGCGATATGGTCACGTTTGTCAATAACCATTACTTTCTTACCAGCTTTATGTGCGTAATGAGCAAATGTAGCCCCATATAAACCCGCACCTACAATTAAATAATCTAATTTCATAAATACCCTTTCTAATTTGCTATGAATTAAGAATAGCCAATGCTGCCAATAAAGCACTGTTCCAATAAATACTCATTTCATTGGTTGAATATGAATCAATGTTATCATAATAAGCTTTTGCCGGGGGAACAGTATTGCATTGTTGCTTACTAATTTCATCCTCACAATAAGCATCTGGTCCTCCTACCAGCGCACCAATATAGCGTGATTGATGGGCAATGGTCATACGATGATGGATCAAATGTGGTGAATTCGTTCCATAACCAACAACAAAACACCTATTTAACGCATTACGTCCAAGTAGATAAGCAATGGCACTGTATGCAATTTCTTGCACTGCATCACTGGCCGATACATCATAGACTAACGCAAGATATAATGCATCATCCGCCACTTCACCATTGCTTCCCCAGCCATAACCTTCATTGGAGTAATTATACGCATTTCCCGTGATGGCATTACCAATCAATACCACATTATCATTCATGCGTTGGTATAAAGTATCGATAACAGTACTATCACTTTGACTTAAATTACTTTTCGCTAAAAAATAAAGTCCATAACCGCCAACTTCGCGCCATCCAGTGCCACTTAAACTAATCGATTCATCCATTAAATAAGTGAGCGCATCATCATAGTAAGACCGTTGATCCAATACATAATACATTGCACTGGCAAAAAGAAAACGTTGATCGGTATCATCCGTATCATTATAGACACCTTGAGTAAATCCCTCTTCTAAAATATCAATAATATTTGCTTTTTCATTACCTTTAATAAAATCATAAGCTCTCAAGGCACTTTCTTTACATTGATTAGCAAAGTCTGGATCAATAGTTTGATAAATATGCGATGCATAAATTAAGGTAGCTCCAGCCAAGGCAGCAATATCTGTACGATTTTCACCTTTAATATATAAATCGTCGCTATCTTTTTCCGCCGATACGTTTAAATCAGCAAATTTTTGCGTTGCAACTTTAGTATAAAACGATCCATTGACTGTTTGCATTTTCATGATCCATGAAAGTTCATATTTTGCCTCATCCAAAATATCCGCTACACCATTCCCACTTTCATCAATATTCAAATTATCCAAAAAGTGAAATGGTGCCACTTCATACGCTAGCAATAAATCCAACGCACTTTTTGCCCCGGTATTTACATACCTTCCATAATCTCCTGCATCGTGCCATCCACCACTAACATCAAGCGTTGAACCATCTGGCAATAGTGCCAAATGAGTATGACATTGTGAATGCGAAAAATCATCAATGCTACTTGTTATCTCTTGACCACAACGTTGGTTATACAATACATACAACAAACTGCCCATTAACGTATCATATGGATAGTCATCAATCGTAAATGGAACACTGCTACCGCCAATTTGGGTTTCGATATGGTATGTTCCAGGCGTAGTAAATTCACTAAAATCACCATAGAATACCGTATCATGACTATCTTGATCATAACCTTTTAAAATAATTGGGCCTTGGTAAACGACTTGTTTTGTCGTTTCATCAACTAAATTGAAGAAATCACCTTCGTTATAGCTAAACAAAGCCCGCTTCGAGTCATTTTTACCATAACCTACTTGGTTAACTTTAACGTCTTGATTGCCACCATCCACATCAACTAAAGTAATATTGGATAACTGTATTTCATGATAATCACTGACTGCTCCCATTTCAAAGCCAATCATTGCATCGTATAACGATACACCCTTATGTTGATAACTAATCCGTTGATTTTTTGTTTCATTTGCATTAAGTGGAATGTCATAACTTGCAAAAACTTCATTAGTATTCGGATTTTTAATGATCAATTGAATCGAACGTGCCAAAGAAGCAGTTACGTCAAAAGAAATAATATAAGAACTACCCTTAGTTAAATTAAAACCTTGGCGGGAAAGCGAAATACTGGAAGCTGATGAACCGCCATGAGAGATTATGACTTTTTGTTGCAAATAGGATGCCTCTACACTCGCTGAGCCGTCCCCACTATTTAATGTCCAACTGCTTTTAAACTCACCTTCAAACAATGAAGGTGCACTTAACCACTCATCATTAACATCACGTATCGTCAGATCCACTAAGTTTAAAGGTGTTGGTGTGGGTGAAGGTGTGCTTACTTGAGGTGTTTCTTTGACTTGCGTTTGAATGCACCCACCAAGTAGGCATACCGTAACAATCACACAAATAATGCGTTTAATCATCACTTACCCTACCTTTTCTAAACCCATAGAAGTATAAAATAAAAATCAATGATGTTAATGTCCACGAAATCGGATAACAAGCTAGCGGTACGGTAACACTGGCAGCGCCACTGGTCATCATTACCCAAATAACACGCATTCCAACTACCCCTACTAACGTAACAATGGTAGGAATAATTACATTACCAACACCACGCAGTGCTCCCGCAATAATTTCAATCGTGCAATAACTAATTAGCCATGGTGCCATTAAATTTAAAATATTCATTCCTTCTTCAATAACAATTGGATCATTGGTAAATAAAGTGAAAATCCACTCACCAAATCCCATGAAAACTAACGAAGCTCCAATTGACATTAACGCACTATATAACCATGCTATATACAACGATTGTTGCACACGTTTCGTATTTTTAGCCCCATAATTTTGCCCAACAATAGTCGTAACCGTAGTACCTAAAGCACCAATAATCATCCAATACAATCCATCGATTTTTCCATATGCAGCATTAGCTGCTGCGACCACTTCTCCATACCCATTGCACGCCCAAGCAATCACTAAATTACTAATCGTATACAACACCGATTGCATTGCCGCTGGGAAGCCAATCCATAATATTTGTTTCAATAAATTCATATTAATACGGATTTCATGAAAGTATAAACGATATGGATCTTGCATTTTAACCATTGTCATCACTACCAACACACAAGAAACCACTTGAGACATAACAGTCGCAATGGCAACGCCTTCTACCCCCATTTTGAATTGAACAACAAAAAGTAAGTCCAAAACAATATTCACAAAACAAGAGACTATTAAAAAATACAATGGACGTTTACTATCCCCTAAACTTCTCAATAACGCAGTTCCCATGTTATAGATAAGCGAAAATACCGTTCCAATAAAATAAATACGTAAATAGATTAATGAATAATCAAACATCCCAGCTGGAACATTGACCATTTTTAACATGTCCGGTGCAAAAAGAAATCCAATAACGGTTACAATGACTGAACAAAATAACGCAATGGCCATAGAGGTGTGAATTGTATGTTTAATGCGATGTTTGTCAAACGCACCCACAGCATGACTTAATACAACCGCAGCCCCAGAACTAATTCCCATAAATAAGCCAACAAACAAATTAACCAATGTTCCGGTTGAACCACCCACAGCACCTAACGCATTTGGTCCAAGATACTGCCCAACAACAATCGCATCCACAGTGTTATACAACTGTTGAAAAAAAGCACCAATCAATATTGGTATAAAAAACAATAATGTTTGAACCCAAAGGTTACCTTTCAATAAATCAATCCTAAAAAATCTCATGCGTCTATTGTAACGCACAGATATGGCTACGTCTTGTAGAATCTATCACTTATTTTTTATATAAAAAGCCAACTAATCGTTGGCTTAGTTACTAAAACTTATCAATAACACTTAATAACGCATTAACTTCATTATCCGTATTTCCCCAAGAAGTTACGATACGAATGATATCTTTTTCATCGTTGTATTTTCCCCAATAATTCACCACAACTGCTTTTTCAAGTAATTCCCGTTGTGCATGCGAAACAATTGGGAATATTTGATTCGTATTATTTTCAATGTAAAACACAACGCCTTTCGCTTTTAATGCTTCTCTTATTTTATCCGCATACCGCAAAGCGTTAGCACAAATTGTTTGATAATGGTTATCACTTAGCAATGCCAAAGCACTTACCCCCAATAAACGTCCCTTTGCAAGCATTGCCCCATTTTGTTTAATCACATTACGGAATCGATGCGTATCTATGGCAGCATCAAAGACGACAACTTCTCCAAATCCACCACCACACTTCGTTAATCCTATCGTAAATACATCCACTAATTGGGCATAATCCGCTAATTTCAAACGACTATCTGCAGCTAACGCATAGCCTAACCTTGCACCATCCATAAATATGATTAAGCCATATCGATTGGCAACATCACGCAATGCTTGCAATTCCTCTTTTGAATACATCGTTCCGTATTCACTGGTTTGGGATATATAAATCATCTTTGGTAAAACAATATGTTCTTTACCACTATCATTGACAATTGGTTCCATAAAAGTTACAACATCCGCAGCATTTAATTTCCCATTTACCCCAGGAATAGTAACTACTTTATGTCCATTATGTTCAATAGCACCTGTTTCATGCACATTAATATGTCCACTATCACACGCAATAACCGCCTCATATTGTTTTAAGCAGTGTTGAATCACTACACTATTTGCTTGAGTTCCACCAACTAAATGAAATACGTTAACTTCCTTATTACATAACGATTTAACCAACGCTTCACTTTCTTGGCAATACGGATCCAACCCGTAGCCAACAGTTTGAACCATATTTGTTTCAACTAATTTATTTAATACCTTTTCATCAAATCCTTGCGTATAATCACATTCAAAATGATATCTATTCTCCATAATTAAACCACCTTTAATATCACTATTTTAACACTTTAAAAAACTATACACATCACAGCAATTGCTATTACTAAAACCTTATATAGCCTTATTCTATTAAAAGTTAGCTATGTTATTACTTTTAATAGAATTTATATTAAAGAACAATTTAATATTCATCACCATCTAGTTGCAAGAAAACGGAATTCAAAGAATTTCGCTGTATCAATAACATTTTTTATAATTAGAAATAACATTTATTTAGCTGAACACAGTTTTAAAAAATTAGGGTTAAATAATTTTACATCTTTTAAACAATCATAAATACATTCACCCTCACGATACGTTTTAATCACTTTAAAATCTGAATCTATAATGACAAAATCCGCATCCTTGCCAACCGCTAAGCACCCTTTATTCACTGCACGATACAGACGAGCAGGATTTTCACTACTCATACGAATGATATTTTTCATAGAAATTCCGACATTATAAAATAAGTTTTTCATACCACCAAGAACTGGTACAGTTGAGCCACATAAGCGGCCAGTATCGCTTAAGCAATATCCTTTATCATCTATATTGACGTCAAACATGCCAGGTAAATGATATTTACCGACAGGTGCACCAGCCATAGGTACATTATCACTAATCATTAAAAATTTATTAAATGGATCATTTTTAACACGTAACATTAATTCGATCATTTCATTAGATACATGCAATCCATCACAAATTAGTTCATTATAGACATCATCACTCAATAATGCAGCACCTAAACCACCCATTCTTCGATGATGGATTCCTTCCATAACATTAGCAGTATGTGTAATAACACTAATTCCCCATTTAAAAGAATTTAAAGCTTCTTGATAATTTGCATTAGAATGAGCAAATGCACAACGAACACCATTAGCGTTTAAAAGTTCGATTGCAGCCTTAGCACCTGGCAATTCCGGTGCTATCGCAACTAACTTAAGCATTCCTTGCGCTTTATCGATCATGTCTTGGATATGATTTAAATCAATATCTGGATGTCCTGTATCCACACCTTTTTCACCAACACGGTTTAAATAAGGACCTTCACTGTGAATACCAATCGGTAAGGCACCATCAATTTCAGTCTTTGCTACATGAGCAATAGTATCAAAAAATTCATAGTCAGCCGTTGGCAAACATGCGGTAACACCTTGCGAAGCCAAGCCTTTTAAATAACCACGTAATTCTTTTTCCCTATCGTCAACATTCCCCATTAATGTATAACCCATTGTTCCATGGTTATGTGTATCAATAATTCCAGGGATAATTAAATTTTCTTTTGCATCTACATCTACGTTTACGTCACTATCATAAGGTAGAAATTCGAGGATTTTACCATCTACTACTTTCATGATAGCAGCTTTACAACCAGATGGTGTATAAATATATTTCGCTTTAATATTCATTTGAATTTCCTTTCGACATCAATTTTGAAATTGATGTTAATTCGATATTATTCTTAACTAAATAGTCATGTACTTCATTACTTGTGGCACATTCTAAATCCTTACAACGGATTAACGTATACGTTGTTTCTTTGAGCAAATCGGCATCCACATAGCCACAATGACAAATGAAATATCCAACATCACATGCATCCATATTTTTTAAAGCATTAATAAAGTTATGCGTTACATCGGTATTCTTTTGATCTTCAATTGGAAATGGTTTCGGCGTCCAAGTACAAGGCACGATTTTAACTCCACTGAGTTTTAGCAATTCAAATGATAACGGAACATTATATTTTTTTGCTACTATTTGTGCTGCTTTGTTAGTGTTTTCTGTCATTAATGAATGCCCATGTAAATAGGCAGGTTTTCGGCCCATTAATTCAATAAATCGCTTCACTTGATTTTCTGTTTCTAACAATGTTTGCTCAAAATCATACGGATCCTTTTCAAATTGTATTAGCATTCCATCTCTACCAATTATTTTATTCTCACGCATACGTTCCACACTGCTAACCATATGACCACAAGAATTCACTAAACTTGATACATTTTTAGGATCACTCACAGAAAAACCAGCGACTAAATTGATATCAATACCCACAGCAACATTTCTTTTATCTTTAATTAATCGCGCAGCTCTTTCACTACTTGGCATGTTTACAAATAATCCAGTTTGACAGATAATTCCTTGTTCAATTCCTTTTAAAATCCCATCTGTAACTGCATCACTAATACCATAATCATCACTTTGGAAAATTAATTTTTTCATAAATAACCTCATAATTAAAAGCGCCTTATGGCGCTTTCTTTAACTAGAATATGTGTAAGAATGCACCCACTAATGCAAATACAAAGATTCCAATAATTAATTGTGTTGGACGATTTCCTTTTTTGATTCTGCCCACTAAGAAGAAAAGTAACAATACGGATAATAACCCAGGAAATATAGAGTTCAATACATCTCCAACCACAACGCTTGTTTGACCTACGTTTAATGTAAAATTAAGTGGAACATTAACCATTTGTGCAGTCATCGCACCAACCATAATTAACCCCAATGTGCTTGCCGCTTTAGTTAAAGCTCCCATTAAACCAGAACTGAAAACTGAATCTATGAATGAAGTACCATATTCAAATCCCCAAATTACAAAGAAGTATTTTAATAACGATTGCGATACACCATACAACAAGATAAAAATTAAAGTTCCTAATATATTTCCTTGTGCGCATAAACCAATACCAATTCCAGCAGCGATGATACGCAAACAGTTAAAGAACAAACTATCAAACATTCCAGCTGTTGGTCCCATCAATGCTGCTTTAATACTTTCAATCGTTGCACCATCAATACTGCCATTATCATGATGTTCTTTTTCCATTGCTACACATAATCCTGCAATAAAACTAAATGCAACAGCATGTGTATTAAAGAAGTTTTGGTGTCGTAAATATGCCTCTTTTTTACCTTCAGGATCATCCGCGTAAATTTTATCCAATGCAGGTGCCATTGTTAAAGTGAAACCATTGGCTTCCATTTTAACCATGTTGAAGCTAATGAATACTAAATGTGATCTTAAGAAAACCTTTAATAAGACTTTCTTTTCTTCTGGTGTCAATACTTTCTTTTCCATTAAAAGAAATCCTCCTCATCATTTGCTAGTTGTGCAGAAGCATTATTTTGTAACGAATTTTTCAAGTCAATGCTTCGTTTTTCACCAAAGAACATACTAATTGCAATAGCAGCACCCAAAATTGCGATAGGTAATGAACCTAAATTTAAGTATTTAACTAAAACGTAACCCACAAAGAAGAAAACTCCTACTTCATTATTCCAAATCATAGATGTTAAAATAGCAAATCCAATAGCAGTCATCATGCTTGCCGCAGCGCCTAAACCTGTCATTACCCATGCTGGTAGCGACGCAATAAATGCATTTAACCCTTCAACACCATAAGAAATAGCAAAGAATAATACAACTGTTCCAACAATTGGAGTTGTAAAGAATGAGAACAATAAGTTTTGCAATAAGAATTTCTTATCATTGCATTCACCAGCTAATTTTTCCCAATAGGCTGCAAAAGATGCCCATACCGGAGTAAACATTGAATTGATTGATGCCATTACAGTACCAATAGGTAATGCTAAAGCTAAACCTTCTTCCGCACTAGCACCAGTTAAAATAGTGTACGCAACAGCAATAATACTACTCGTAGTCGCATCCGCAGGAATCGCACCTCCAATTGCACTAATCCCCATAAAAATTGACTCTAAGCTTGCACCCATCACAACTCCCGTTGTGAAATCACCTAACACTAAACCAGCGAGTGGTGCAACAACAATTGGCCGATTCAAACATTGCCAGCTCATGATATACGGATCTAGAACTGAAACAACAAAATAGACCAAACACATTTGTAAAGCAGCTTGTACCATATTAAATCCCCCTTTTCATTACAATCCAAGCACTTTGGCTAAATTTTCAGGTGAATCTTCCGGTGTTGTTTGATATACCGTTTCGATACCTGTAGCAATCACTTGTTTTAAAGTTTCAACTTCATCATCATATGCATAAAGATTTGCCCCATAAGTCCTACGTAATTCGCTACCTTGCTTTGGTGCAACTCTTCCATAGTTACCAACATTAATTAAAGGAATATTATTCACATGAGTTACAACCTCAAGTAAATCCGTTGGTGTTTGTACAATAACAAGAATCTTTAATGATTCAGCGCGTGGATCATTAAGTAATTTAATTGCATCGACTACCGACTTAATAGCAACTTTGCACGTATTGGGTGCCGCCATCATTAAACTTTTTTGTATTATCGGATTACTCGCAGCATTATCATTTGCAACAACAATTCGATCCACACCAGTGTGACGGCTCCACTTAATGGCAACTTGCCCATGAATTAATCGTTCATCTAATCTAATTAATTTAATCATTTGAGTTCCTCCTAGAAAAATTCATCTTGTTCAACTGTTATATTTTCATCCACAACCACTTGGGTAAGTACGGTTCGAGATTGCTCTATTATTTCCTTTAATTGTTCATCAGTAACTGATTGCTTACACGCCAATTCAAGTACAAGCGCTAAGTTTACCCCAGTTACTAGTCGTGTATTAGCTTGATTTAAATGAAGCATCATTTCATTATTAACAGACCCTCCATATAAATCGGATAGTAGAATGACTTGATCGTTATCATTTACCGTTTCATAAAATTTATTCAATTGATCCGCTAAATTGTCTTGATTAACATACGCATCAAAAGCAACAACGTTATCACTGTTACCTAACAGAATATCCAACGAACTTTTAATACCCGACGCTAAATGCCCATGTGATGAAATAAATAGTTTTAACATAATTTTCCTTCTTTCTGACTGTATTGTAATTTGAATGTAATCGCTTGCACAGGTTCTCTTTTTCCAACAAAAAAGGGAAATTGGTATAAATTTCCCTTAATTAAGTGCAATTGGATTATATTTAAAACTTGATTGTACAATTTCTTTAACCTGTGAAATTGTTGGATTATTAACCAATTTATCAATGGCATCAGGGTTCATTCTTAATGCAATGGCAAAATCGTTAATTAATCGTAAACCTTGATAGCAATGATAATAATTAGCAGCGATAACAATAATATTTTTAATATGTTTATGATTACATATTTGAGGTTCCTCAAGAAGATAAATATCAATAAATCCACCAGTTGTAAAATCACTCGGTAAAAAAAGTACAGACGTTGCATCTTGCATTAACAAAGTTTTTTGTAACACTAACTCATCTTTAATTTTTTGATAACATTCACCATTTCTTCCATTTTTATAGGCAATCAACTCAATAAAACTTTCCCAAGTACTGAATAAGTAACGCTCATAAATATTAATCATTGTAATATCTGTACAGTCTATTGCTTTATCCACATTAACACCTTTGATAATGAATTTATTATAAATACTGATTAACTGATGTTCACTTGGTATTGGCTCTACGTAAAGTACAGGAATTTCATATTTATATGCAAACTGAGGAAATCCTGCAATACAAAAATCGTATAAACTTTCATCAATCCCTCTAATTTCATATAATTCATAGCAATCCATTTTTTCAATATACTTGCCATATCTTTGCAATACCATTTGCGCGATTAATTCAGAATATTCTAAACCACTACTCATACAAACAATTCCTTTTTGTTTGACATATTCATAGTTGATTTTAAACAAACAAATTTGAATACTCGTTGCAATCGACAAAATATTGTAATCACTAAGGCAACTATTATATTCCATATTGAAAATATTTGCCGTAACAGAGGCTACGTATATTGCAAAAGAAGATAATTTTAAACGAACGTCAGAATCAATATTAGGTTGCAACATATGTGATGATATACCAAAATAATTTTGAATCATAATCGGTATAAAACAAGCAATTAATATATTTTTACTCTCCGAGCTAATGCTACATTTGTTAGTTTTATCTATTAGCCACCTATCTAACAATAAATCAACAAATTTTACGCTTTCCTGCACAAAGATTCCATAATTATTAATCGCATTAACCGGAATGTCTTCCCAGATTGATAGCAACAAAGTAAGTCCAAGAACTTCAAATTCATCGTTTACTAAGTTATCATATTGATGACAAGTAGCAAGGACTTTGCTAGCAATCGAATACTCTTCCAATTGTTTTAAACGGTTCACTTCGTCTTGATTAAATGTTAATCGGTAACTGGCTATGTATCGATGATTCATTAAACATAAATAACGACTAATTCGTTGTGTATGATCATCACGTATATGAATATTGGATTCCCGTAATATTTGTAACAATATTTTTCGCAATTGCTTTCGTTTAACATCATCATATTCAAACCATTTTAAAAAGGAACTGTCTTTATATAGTGTAATCCCATCATGGAAATGATTTTCAAATAAACACAACATCAGTAACCGCTTATTTAATTCATCACCAATAACCATATCCCCAGCTTCATTGAACCGTTTAATCCTTAAGTTGAACCGATTTAAAAATTGCTTTGCTGACTTTATATCGTCTCGAATTGCAGACCGTGTTAAATAAAGTTTTTCCGCCAATTCATCAACTGAAACAAATTCATTTGTCCCAACAATAAAACGTAATATGTCAGTTACACGCGTTATCGTCACTGAATCATTAACACCAATCGCAGAAAAATATATCTCCAATTGATTTTTTTGTAAATAAAAATTTAGTGTCATCGTCGGTTTTTAAAGCGTATCCTTTACCTTTTTTAGAATACAATACAGCTCCAGATGCCTTTGCAAACCCTTCTACTTCTAACATATCGCTTTTAACGGTACGCTCACTCACTCCGACAAATTCAGAAATCTCTTTACTTGTTACAAAGTCGTTTGCTTGTGTTAAAAAATAGAAAATTTGCAATATTCTTATTTTTTCATTTGCCATTAAAACCTCCGATAAAACGATAAAATAACGATATAATTACTTCATAAAGACATCATTGATAATATTTCGAATATTTAAATATTGTTGGTTGTCACGGTTAGGATGTACGCGATTAGTTAATAACACTAATCCTTTTTTTCGGTTAAAATCAAGTAAAATACTTGTTCCGGTAAAACCTGTATGATAAAGAGTATGTTTACCATATGTTGTTAACCATCCATACGTTCGCCCACCGTATTCTGTATTTAAAAGTAATTCGATGGTATCCTTCGATAATACAAATTTCTCACATCTTAAAAACAATTGCACAAATATAGAAACATCTGTTAACGTTGCAAATATTCCTGAACTGCCGCCTTGTTTTAATAACCAACCTTTACTGTCATGCGTTTCACCTTGAATTAACCCGCGTTTGGGATGAACCTCCGTTGGAACACACAATGATTTATCCGAAACTATGTATCCAGTATTCATCATATTTAAAGGATGAAATATATGTTGTTGAAAAGAATCATTGAGTCCTAATTGATCGATTACTTCCACAATAAACCCCAATAAAATATAACCGATATCTGAATATTCGGTTACTTTTCCCACTGGATGAATTAAATCAACAGCATAAATTTTATCAACGATATTCTCTGCATTTAATTCATATTTATTTTTCATTTCACCGGGTAGTCCACTATTATGCAACAAAAGGTTAGCAATTGTAACCTCTGCAAAACGAAACCTGGGTAAAACTGATTGAACCGATTGATCAAAAGCAAGTTTACCTTGTTCAATTAATTGTAAAATACGTACTGTTGTTCCAATTACTTTACTACATGACGCCAAATCATAACGGTAGTTACCATTTAATGGCATCGTATCAAATGGTTTTAGTGAACCTAAATGCCCAACATAATGACATTGAATGGTATCTTCCGTAACAATAGCATAGCTTATTCCTGGAACAACTCCATCTATCACAGCCTGATTAATTATATTTTGAAATGACATAATCCTCCTTTTGAATGAATGTGAACAGTCATATTGTACTTCATAATTGTGGTTTTATAAATGTTGGTGATATCAAACAAGCAATAATTTAGTTCTAGGCATATATAAACGAAAACATCAACGTTAAGTTGATGCTTTCGTTATTATTCAAGTTCTAATCCACCCGTATAAAGTTGATAATATTTACCATGTTGAGCAATTAATTGTTCATGGTTACCACGTTCAATAATATGACCATTTTCCATAACCATAATAACATCTGCATTTTGAACAGTGGATAATCGATGGGCGATAACAAATGTTGTTCTACCGGCCATTAATGCATCCATACCATCTTGAACTTTCTTTTCAGTTCGTGTGTCAATGGAGCTCGTTGCTTCATCTAAAATCATAACTGGCGGGTTAGCTACTGCAGTTCGTGCAATGGATAATAATTGCTTTTGACCTTGGGACAAGGATGAACCATCCCCTTTAATTTCTGTTTGATAACCATGAGGTAAACGTTGAATAAATTCATGCGCATTGGCCAATTTTGCAGCCGCAATGCATTCTTCATCCGTTGCATCCAATTTACCATAACGAATATTATCCATTATTGTTCCAGTAAATAAGTTAACGTCTTGAAGCACCATACCTAACGAACGTCTAAGATCACTTTTCTTAATCTTTCGAATATTAATGCCATCGTAACGTATCTTACCATCTTGAATATCATAGAAACGATTTATTAAATTGGTAATGGTCGTTTTCCCTGCACCCGTTGCCCCAACAAAAGCTACCTTTTGACCAGGCTTTGCATACAAACTAATATCGTATAGAATTTGTTTTTCAGGCTTATAAGAGAAATCAACATCATAGAAACGCACCTCACCTTTTACTTGTGTGTAAGTTAATGTGCCATCATGATGAGGGTGTTTCCATGCCCAAATACATGTTTCTTCATCGCATTCTTGCAATTGTCCATTAACATACTTAGCATTAACGAGCGTGACGTAACCGTCATCATTTTCTTCTGGTTGGTCCATTAAATCAAAGATACGCTTTGCACCTGCCATTGCCATAATAATGCTATTGGCTTGCATACTAATTTGTTGAATTGGCATCGTAAAGTTTTTCGATAATTGTAAGAAAGCCGCAATACCACCTGTCGTTAACCCAGCCGTTGGGTGAGCAATCATGATATAACCACCCAAAATGGCAATTAAAATGTATTCTAAGTTACCTAAATTACCCACCATTGGCATCAACATATTACTAAATGCATTGGCCTTTGAACTTACTTTAAATAATTCCTCATTCTTTTGATCAAATTCATGTTTAGAACGATCTTCATAGGTAAATACTTTCACTACTTTTTGACCATGCATCATTTCTTCAACATAACCATTTACATCCGCAACTTTTTGTTGTTGTAACATAAAGTATTTACCTGAATTCGCTGTAATACGACTACCCATAATCATAATTAATGCCACAAAAACAACCACGAAGATCGTTAATTGCCAACTAGTGGTTACCATGGCAACAAATACAGTAACCACCGTAATTCCTTGTTGGAATAATTGTGGTATGGATTGCGAAATTAACTGTTGCAATGTATCCACATCATTCGTGTAATAACTCATTACTTCCCCATGGGTATGCGTATCAAAAAAGGAAATTGGAAGTTTTTCCATCTTTTCAAATAAATCCATACGAATTTTACGTAATGTTCCTTGGGAAATGGATACCATTAATTGTTGATAAATTGTGGAGGAAGCCGCCCCAATCAAATAAATGAACCCCATTTTTAAAATGGCACTAACAAATCCGGATACATCTGGATTTTGTTGTCCCATTAGTGGAATCAAGTAAAGATCAATCATTGTTTGCATGAATTTTGTACCACTTACTTGCACTAGGGCAGTGACAATAATGCAAACTAACACAAAGAAATAGTGTATTTTATATTTTCCTAAATATTTAAAGATACGACCCAATAAAGAAAAGTCCATATCTTTTAAAGAAGCTTTTGGACCACCATGACCATGACGAGGCCCATGCATTGGCATAGCTTTATTTTGACTCATTGGATTCTCCTTTCGTTTGGGATTGGTAAACTTGTTGATAAATACCATTGGATGCTAATAGTTGCTCATGATTGCCAATGGCGTTGATTTTACCGTTTTCAAGTACAATAATACGATCACAATTTTGTACAGATGAAATTCGTTGGGCAATGATGATTTTTGTCACATCTGGAATTTCTGTAATAAAGGCATGTTGAATCGTTGCATCAGTATGCGTATCACATGCACTGGTAGAATCATCCAAAATCAATATCTTTGGATGCTTCAACAATGCTCTAGCAATACATAAGCGTTGTTTTTGACCACCTGAAACATTGGTACCACCTTGTTCAATGTAAGTATCCAATCCGTTAGGCATCTTATCAATGAACTCACTTGCACACGCAATATCACACGCATGACGGATTTGTTCATCACTCGCTTTCGCATCACCCCATTGTAAATTCTCACGAATTGTACCAGAGAACAATATATTTTGTTGCAATACCATGGCCACATTATCCCGCAATGTATTTAAATCATAATCTTTAACATCAATACCACCTACTTTAACACATCCTTCACTGGCATCATAAAGTCGTGGAATCAATGATACAAAACTTGTTTTACCACAACCAGTTGTTCCAATAATACCAATCGTTTCACCGGATGCAATATGGCAATCGATAACACTTAATGCATTGGATTCATCATCCACATTGTATTTAAAACTGACATGTTCAAAGTCAATGGAACCATCCGATATTGTTTCAATAGGATGTTGTTTATTCACAATATCGCTTTTCGCTTCCAATACTTCAGCCACACGTTTTGCTGCAGCTTGAGATTGAGTAATCATAACAATGACCATACTTACCATCATAAAAGACATTAAGATTTGGTTTACGTACGTTAACAATGTGGTTAATTCACCCGTTGATAACGTTAAGCCAATAACATCCAATCCACCCATATACGATATATAAAGAATCGTACCAAACATAACAATGGTCATTATTGGCATCACCATCGCCATATACCGATTGGCCTTAGTATTGTTATCGTAAATGTATTGCACAGCATCTTTAAATTTATTAACTTCAAAATCATCCCTTACATTACTTTTAACCACTCTAATACCATTTAAGTTTTCTTGAACTGTCGTATTTAAACGGTCATACCCTTTAAATAAACGTTGGAATATTGGCATAACATACTTCATCAAAAAACCAATTACTACCGAAAGGATTGCAAATGCCACTAAGAACACTATGGATAATTTAGATGAAATACGAATGGCTAAAATCAATGATGTAATTAGCATCAATGGGGCACGGAATGCGATTCTTAAACACATTTGAAATGCCATTTGAATACTATTCACATCAGTTGTTAACCGAGTTACTAATGATCCCGTTGAAAACTCATCAATGTTAGTGAATGAATAATCTTGAATTGCATAATACATATCATGACGTAAGTTTTTAGCAAAACCAGTGGATGCAATGGCACCTGTATAACCATTCCCCATACCGCATGCTAATGAGAATAAAGCCATAATGGCTAAAATACCACCCAATTGCAAAATACGGTTCATATTCCCGACCATGATTCCTTGGTCTATGATCATTCCCATAACCGTTGGAATCATCGTTTCCAATAAAACTTCTAAAATAATGAAAATTGGCGTTAAGATGGCATACACTTTATATTCTCGTACACACCCTAATAATCGTTTAATCATTTGTCTCCTCCTGTCACACATTGTGTTTGAATCTTATTTAATAACTGCATAAAAACAATTGCTTCTTCTTCAGTAAGCATGTGTTGAATTTGCAGTTCTGTTGCCTTAACTTGCGCCTTTACCGTTTCAACCAATACTTTTGCCTTTTCATCAAGCATTAATACATTTTTACGGTTATCTTTTTCGTCCGCTTTGCGATATATATAGCCTTTCTTTTCCATTACAGAAAGCATGGAACTCACACTACTTTTTTTAATATTTAATGCTTTAACCAAATCTGTCTGCGTTAACGGATGATCACTTTGATAAATCAAAGTTAATGTCCATGACTGCATCATAGTTAGATCGCAATCAACATGGCTTTTAATATTCGTTTCAAAAAGTCGTTTAATGGCTTTATTTGTCTTTTTCATCTCTTGAGCAATATAGTTCATAAGCTTCCCTTTCAGAATAAATTAGTTTGATACCTTACTATTTTTAAAGAATATTTTTAGATTGTCAATAACAATATTTTTTTAACAAAGTCTTTGAATTCTATCCCAAAATTCACCCATATTTTATTGATAAAAAACAACGCAAAAAGCGTTGTTTTAATTGAAATGCAAGCAATAAATGTATTTACGATTTACAACCATATAATCGTAACTTTGCGAAAAAGACTCAACAAATTCTTGTTTAACAAAGAAAGGAAATTTTGGCTTTTTCTTTAAATACTTAATAAGTAATGATGTACTCAGTTGACCTGATGCAGCAATCGTATCACTCAGTTGTGATTCAAAAACAACATATTGTACTGCTTGAAATGCTTTATCATCCAAATAATCTCCATATTCACTCAAATCCGCTTGTCTAACTTGACCTAATGAATGAATTGGCATAAAGATAGCTAAACTTTGCAAACTTTGAATGCATTCTTTAATAAAATTAGCGACAGTTGAAAAATCAAAGGCATCATTGGTAGGAATTTGTTCGGTGGTTAATGGAACATCTTGAATCAATTCCACGCCTTTACACGTTAATGATAAAGTATCCACATACACCAAGTCACAGCGATGATGCATAATATGCACTAACATTAAGATTTCATTTAACACATACATTTGATCATCGATATCCATTAATACCATTGAAATAAATTGCGCCATATCAATGTCACTGAGTTGCCAACGATTGCTTTTCGCTAATGCTTCCACAATTAAAACCGATGCATAAACCAGCGTTTCTTTGACACCATGCACATTGCCTTTAATATCAAATTGAATCGGGTTTTCTAATGACAAATGACTCGATTGCGCCCGATTTAAGGCAGTAGCCAATACAATATCTCCAATTTCAAATAATTCGCTCTCACGTTCAATCGCAAACGTAGCATCGCTTGAATAATTTAGTTGAATTCCATCCAAACGATAACACATTGCAACTAATTTACCACCCAATACTTGCGTTAAATTGCCACTGATAATAAAAATTTTGGGTAAAAATAATTGTTCCATAGCCTAAGTTTAACAAAGTTAATCCATTCTCGAATGTGTAAGTTTAATGGAAAGTAAAACTTTTCATCACAATTTTCACGATCAATAGTACACAAAGTGAACAATTTACGTTGTTTTAACTTTACGTTAAAATGTTTTTGCTATAATTGTTAGCGAGGTGAAAATTATGCCAACAACCTTTACACATTATCTTCATGGGCAATGTGTTTACCACGACATTGCCAACAAACATTATTTTGATCCAAACTACATGGATTATTTTAATGTCGGTGTTCATGGTCCTGACATTGTCTTTTATTATCACTTTTTAAATCCAAAGGATAAAAATAAAGTTGGATATGACATGCATTTAATGATGGGCGATGAACTATTCACTCGATTCAACCAAATCTATTTACAACATACTGAAAAAGATAAAGCAATGGCTTATCTGTGTGGATTCATATGTCACTTTGCCTTGGATTCTTCATTTCATCCAATGATTTATCGCATCCAAAGGGAAGGGAAATTCACTCACAGTTTGATTGAAACTCAATTGGATCGTACATTGTTAACACTTAAAGGTGTAAGTGATCCTACCAAATATGATTTAACCCAACACATTCATCCTAGCTTACCATTAGCCCAAGTAATTTCGCCTTTCTTTGATAGCTTTGATGCCAATACAATGCTTAAATCATTGCAATCGCAAGTAAATGTCCATCACTTATTGCATTGTAATGGTATTGTTAAACGCAAAATGTTTACTTCAGTACTCAGTATTCCAAAAAATAAATTTTTTCGAGACCTGATCATGATAGATAAAGATGATCCGCGCTTACTCCCTTACGTTAATGAATTATTAGCACATTGGGAAAATAGTGTGAGTCGTGCCGTTAAACTGATTGATAATTATGTGGCATTTATCCACAACCGTGATAGCTTGGATCCATTGTTTCATCATGACTTTGAAGAAAAATAGTTGTAAAAATAGGGGATTTTTATGAAAACAAAATTATCAAAACTCGAAAAGAGTTGGATCTTGTATGATGTGGGCAATTCAGCCTTTACTTTATTAATTTCCACAATCATACCCATTTATTTCAATACATTAGCAGAAAACAGTGCGTTAAGCAGTGTTGATTACTTGGCATACTTTGGCTATGCAACCAGTATAGCTACATTGTGTGTGGCAGTATTGGGGCCAGTTTTAGGTACATTATCCGATACGAAAAACTTTAAACGCAACATCTTCATGGTACTTGTTATTTTAGGAGCAGCAGGTTGCGCATTAATGGGTTGGATTTCTCATTGGTTAACATTTTTAATTATATTTGTTATTGCCCGTGTGGCATATTCAACTTCTTTAGTTCTTTATGATTCGATGTTAGTTGATGTGGCAACCAATGACGATTTTGATCGGGTAAGTAGTAATGGGTATGCCTATGGCTACATTGGTTCATGCATTCCTTTTATTATTTGCTTAGTTCTTATTTTAGGTGGACCAAGCCTAGGCATACCCACTTCAATTGCCATGATTAGTGGCTTTGCCGTAGTTGCTATATGGTGGGTAGCATGTACAATTCCGTTATTAAAGCATTACAAACAAAAACACTACATTGAAAAAAGTGAAACATTCAATGCTTTGACACATACTTTTCGTAGACTTTACCAAACCTTAAAAAGTGTTAAACAACAAAAACATATCTTTTTATTCTTTATTGCTTACTTCTTTTACATTGATGGGGTATATACCATTATCGATATGGCCACCGCTTATGGAACAGCGTTGGGTTTAGACGCTACCGGTTTATTATTAGCTTTATTAGTAACGCAAATCGTTGCATTCCCAAGCAGTATTATCTTTGGTCGTTTATGCAATCGTCATGATATTGGTAAACTAATTCGTATATGCATATACGCTTATTGTGGCATTGCAATCTACGCGTTATTCTTAACGCAACAATGGCAATTCTGGTTATTAGCCGTTGCGGTTGGAATGTTTCAAGGTGGTATTCAAGCCATGAGCCGTTCATATTTTACGAAAATTATTCCTGCAGAAAAAAGTGGTGAATACTTTGGCTTATTGGATATATGTGGTAAAGGGGCTTCATTTATTGGAACTGCTTTAATCTCTTTATCTACGCAATTATTTAATTCCGTAAATATAGGTTTATCCACATTAGTCATTGTCTTTCTTTTGGGCTTATTCTTCTTTAATAAAGCTTATAAGCTTAATAAAAACTAATAAATTTAAAGCGATAACGTGTATCAAATAGTTATCGCTTATTTTTTTGATTAAAATCATCTGGCCATGTAAGTTTTACATTTAAACTACTGCCTTGCACGATAGCAATATCATCACATCCTGCCCATTCCATGATAGAGCAATCATCCGTAACCGATACATTTTGCCGCATCGCTAAGCAAGCATGCTTAAAGTAATTATCGCTATGGAAGCATTGTGGAGTTTGCGCAACATAAAGTAATGAACGATCCAAGGTTGTCTCAATTCGACCGTTACCTTGCTTAATCGTATCCACGCAAGGCATGCATACGCATGCTGCTTCATGATGCGCCAATGCTTCTTTACAACGTTGGATAATATCCACACTCACATAGGGACGTGCCCCATCATGAATCATGACAACATCTTGCGTTACTGCAGCCATACCATTTAATACCGATTGTTGCCGTGTTGTTCCCCCTTGAGCTAAAACAATTTTTTGATCATATTTCATTGGAAAATACTTATTAAATTCTTCAATATTTACCACACAAACAACTTGGCAACAATCGGGATCACTTAAAAATAACTCCAACGAATATTCCAATACTCGCCGTTGGTCCAATAATGAATACACTTTATTAATCGATAACCCCGAACGGCTTCCTTTACCAGCCGCAACTATAATTGCACTATACTTCATAATAACCACCTTAAAATGTATCACTACTTTAACACACTTTAACTGATTTTAAGCATTAAAAAAGCCAGAAACACTGGCTTAAAATTCTTCACTTAAATGGATTAAAATATCTTCAACTTTAACAATTGCCTGTTGAACTTGTTGCTTTGCTTGGTTTATTTGACTTTGTACCATCATATCAACAAAGCAATTATCCATAAAAAAGTCTGCAAATGACATGAACCCATCAACCTGAAAATCAAAAGTAATCATTGTAGAAAGATCACTTAATTCATTTGCAAAAATATGCAAATCTTTTTGGGCAGTTTGCATTTCGCGATTGGCTTCATCCATTTTGCTATGTTTTAACATGGTTGAAAAGAATCCACCACCCAACATGTCCACTATGCCCCAATTACTTGCACCTTCAAGCTTTTCTTTTGCTTTTTGTAGACTTACAATAGCCCGTTTCCCAGCATCAATCGCTTCTCTTTTCTCTTTTAATATATCCAATTTAATTGCTCCTTTTAAATAACAAATAATACATTCCTATAACACACACAATGCCAATTAATGCACCCATGCAGGTATCCGTTAAAAAATGTGCCCCCATAATAATACGGGATACCATCACCGTAAATGTATACATACTTGCAAGTAACATATACCATTTAGTATTACAGCGTCTAACATGGCTTAATGCCAACGCAATGGCAAAACTCATACTGGCTGCACCAGAATGGCCCGATGGAAAACTTTTTAAATAATCGGCATTACTTACCATCGATAACCACAATTTTTTATCATCAAAATTGCATTGATACCACGGTTGAAAACTCATTTGATGTTCTAAAATAGCTATCATACGCGGTCTTACCATAATTTCTTTACCTATCGTAATGATCACGACTTGTGCAACCACACATCCAATAAGAAAGTATCCCCATTTTGTTACGTTTAATCCATGATTTTTTAAATATGTAGCCAGTATAAATGCACCAATAAAATTAATACATAAACCAATGCATGCCACACCAAAGTAATGGGATGCATATTTAAACGCATCACTAATTACCATTACAACAGACACAGCGATTCCTACACATCCAATTAATTGATTAAATCCTTGCTTATCATGAACTAATAATAAACCACCACTACTTAAGGCAATGTAAGCTATAATTTGCCCATAATTCGCACCGAGAAAACCCAAGAAGCTTTCCCGATTAACTAAATGCAAACTAATGGAATAATCATAAAAAGTTCCCAAAGACAATAATAGTAATAAAGTGATGAGTAAATAGCCTAATTTATATTTTTTTACAGATAAACTCACTAGTGCATCCACCGATTTACACGATAACCATCAAATGCTTCCAGCAATGCATTCACAACTAACATTAATCCCATGGCACGAATGGTTAAACTTACAGTGGATAATGGATTCATCATTAATAACAAACCAATAAGTGCCACTAAACCACCGCGAATCATCATTTGATTTGCAAATGAAAAACCATCCTTATTCAAACGAAATCCATCCATAAACCCATTAACACCATTTACTAAAATGACACATCCCACAACAAAAGGAATCATACCAATTAATAAACGATAATTTAAAAACAGTAATAATCCGGCTAAAGCATAAAAAATTCCCAATACCATACTACTTGAATAAGCTTGCATTGAATCCTTATTTCGTAAATACGCAATCAGCATAAACAATCCTTTAAATATTAAACTGAACGAAATCAATCCAAACACTAGACTCAATGAGTAGTCAGGTGCAAAGAATAATAATAAACCAACAATAGCAAATAAAAGAGAAGATGCATATTTTTCTGTTTTATACCATTTAATCAACGTATCAAACATGATGATACCTCCTAACTTGTTAATAGTGTAACGCAACATTATGGTTAAATAATGTTATTGTTTTTTCATCTATCGAAGATAATCACATAAATAATCGTTAAAAAAAGCACTTTTTTGACAATAAGTGCTTCTATTTATGAATTAATTAAATTCCAACATATTTGTATATTTACAAATATTGTATGCATGATCTCCAATACGTTCATAATCCGTTAATAATTCCGTATAAATTAATGAAATTTCATCCAATCCCGGATCATTACTTTGTTCCATTCGTTTTAATTGGTTTTTACGGAACAATACTGTTGTATCATCAATGTCTTGTTCTTTGGCATTAACACGTTGAACAATTTCTTCAAAATTACGAGGTTCCATATTGCTAATTAATTGCAATATCTTTAGACAGTTCACACGCATTACTTCCACTTCATCCACATTAACTTGTGGTAGTTTCAATTTCATGCTATTTAATGCTTCCCCTGCTTCATTAATATTTAAAGCATGGTCACCAACACGTTCTAAGTTAATAATAATGGTATATAAGTGTTGGAAACGTTCCGCTTCTACGGTATTTAAATGCGTCGTTAATGAACGACTAATAAATTTGCTGATTTCTTCACACAAATAATCAATTAAATCTTCTCTTTCTCTAATTTGTTTATTCACTTTATCATCATATCGAATTAATTGTGAGAAAGAGTCATCAATATTTTCATAAACCAAATGTGCCATTCGACCAATTTCATTGACAGTTTGTTGTAAATAAATCATGGAAGTACCAATGTTTTTATCTTCATATACTGGTTGAATGTATTGTAATTTTTTAATCAATAAATCTTCATCTTGTTTAACAGGCAATACTTTTTGTGCCAAATCCACAAGTTTGGTACCAAATGGTAATAAGACAATAGTTGTTACAACGTTAAACAATGTATGCATATTCGCAATTTGAGATGCCACACTATCTGGGGTAATGCTTTGCATAATTCCCACCAATGGTGTCACCATGCAAAGAATCGTAAACAATACTGTACCAATCATATTGAATGAAAAATGCACAAATGTAGCTTGTTTAGCATTACGACTGGTGCCAATACTTGCCAATAACGAAGTAATACACGTACCGATATTTTGACCAAATAACACATAAACTGCACCATCTAATCCAATTAATCCACTACTTGCCAATGTTTGCAATATACCAATGGAAGCCGATGAGGATTGAATCAGTGCTGTAAAAATAGCACCAGCAGCAATACCTAACAATGGATTGGTAAATGATGTCATTAAGTTAACGAATGCTGGCATATCGCGCAATGGTACCATTGCCGCACTCATCATATCCATTCCTAAAAATAACACACCAAATCCACCCAAAATACTACCAATATAGTTCATCTTAGGATTGTGCATAAATACAACCATTGCAACCCCGATAAATGCCACAAATGGTGCAGTGGCTCCAATATCTAAAGCAATCAATTGCCCAGTAATCGTAGTACCAATATTGGCACCCATAATAATCCACACCGCTTGAGTTAAATTCATCAAACCTGAATTAACAAAGCCAACAACCATAACCGTTGTTGCTGATGATGATTGAATAACAGCAGTAATTAATGCACCCACTAATACGCCAAGAAAACGGTTGCTTGTCAATTTTTCCAATATCGTTTTCATACGATCACCCGCAGCCATTTCTAGCCCAGAACTCATCATATGCATACCATACAAAAACAATGACAACCCACCCAATAAGGATAATAAATCTGATAATTGCATAATAACCTACCTTAAATTAAAAAAAAGGGATTTCATTACAAAAAACCCTTAGATGTAAATCTAATGAATGCACATACTGTTACGCTTAACAATATTTATTTTATTCATCATAAGTATTATAAAAAAGGAAATCTCACCATTCAATGATTATTTACACAAAATTAACACATTTCTAGCTGTAAGCGATTACATGTTAACTTAATAAAAAAGGATTCTTCCGATAGGGATGAATCCTTGTAAAAGTTTTTAATTAAGCTAATTCGCTAAAGTATTTGATTGTACGAACCATTTGGCTAGTATAGCTGTTTTCGTTGTCATACCAAGAAACAACTTGTACTTGGTAAGTATCATCATCGATTTTAGCAACCATTGTTTGGTTAGCATCGAATAATGAACCGAAACGCATACCGATGATATCGCTAGAAACTAATTTTTCTTCAGTATAACCGAAAGATTCATTAGCAGCAGCTTTCATTGCAGCATTGATTCCTTCAACAGTTACATCTTTACCTTTTACAACAGCGTGTAAAATAGTTGTAGATCCTGTAGGGGTAGGCACACGTTGCGCAGCACCAATTAATTTACCTTGTAATTCAGGAATTACTAAACCGATAGCTTTAGCAGCACCTGTACTGTTAGGTACGATATTGCAAGCACCAGCACGTGCACGTTGAACATCACCTTTACGTTGAGGACCATCTAAGATCATTTGGTCACCAGTGTAAGCGTGAACTGTTGTCATGATACCACTTTGGATAGGTGCATATTCATGCAATGCTTTAGTCATTGGAGCTAAGCAGTTTGTTGTACAAGAAGCAGCAGAAATTACTGTATCTTCTTTTGTTAATGTTTCATGGTTAACATTGAATACGATTGTAGGTAAATCGTTTCCTGCAGGAGCAGAGATAACCACTTTTTTAGCACCAGCTTTAATATGAGCTTCTGCTTTAGCTTTAGAAGTATAGAAACCTGTACATTCTAATACAACGTCTACATCTAATTCACCCCAAGGTAATTCAGCAGCGTTTGGTTTAGCATAGATAGTAATTTCTTTACCATCAACAGTGATAGAACCAGGAACTTTTACAGTTTTTCCATCTTCTTCAAATTCAGCTTCTTTATAGTCAACAGTGTGTCTGTTTTCTCCGAAACGTCCGCAGAAACCGCCTTGAGCAGAATCATACTTTAACAATGTAGCTAACATTTTTGGGCTAGTTAAGTCGTTGATAGCAACTACTTCATAACCTTCAGCATCAAACATTTGACGGAAAGCTAAACGACCGATACGTCCAAAACCGTTAATTGCAACTTTTACATCTGACATGTTTTATATTTCCTCCTATATCAGTGATTAAATTATATATCAATAGACTAAAATTTCAACTTTTACAAATAAATAGTTTATTTTTTAACTTATTATTTTTCGGATAAGCGCTTTCATATATTTTAAAAAATAGTTGGTCCATCCCAATATGATTCATTAGCTACTTTTATGAATGTTTAACCATATTAAAAGTGATTGTCATTAGCTAACAACCACTTCTTAATACTTATTGGTCAATTGGTCCACGGAATGCTGTGGTGTATCCATTGGTATGATTAAAATTCACTACATCCACTACTTTATAGAGATTATTATCAAACGTTACTATAGTTATGCCTGAATTATTAAATGTATATTCCACGTCATCAATAACAATATCGGCAATATTAGCGTCTTCATAGCTACTTAAATAGACATCTTTATCAAATAAATACGTAAATAATTCCACACCCATTTCATCCGCTTGATGAATATAATTATCATTACTGGAAATAATGCTATGATACATTCCCTCATAATTATCGTTATCTAGGCTATTCATTAATGCATTACATTCATTATCACACCGTGTTGTGGTTATTAAATATGAGTAGTTTTTGTTAGATTTTAACGCTTTGATATAGGCATTAAAATTCATAATATTCATTAATGCATAATCCCCATCTTTATACACATTCTCAAAAAAGAAGGTGGGTGTACGGGTAATAGTATCTAAACCATAATATGTGGCAACTTCTTGATTAATTTTACTTTCAGGATCACTATCAATATCCACCAACTGCTTCATCGGATTATAAAAACTCATAAATTCTGAGTTATACTCAGATACTACGACATTTTGATTACCATAATCTAATTGCGATTCAATTGCTTGATTACGTTGCATTGCTTGAATAAAGAAATATCCATTATCCAACAATGCAAAAGCATACGTAGCAAATGATAATCCCATCACCAACGCACAGAAAGCATTAATTGGCATTGTTTTTTTAAATAAAGGCATTAGCGCATAGAGTGCATTACCACACGCAACCACGATCCATAAGCTTGCTGCATATTGACTTCGATCATAATAAATCGTTACTGGTGTTAATATCATAGCCACACTACAGGCTATCCCACACACTAAAGGTAACCCTATTAATACCCCTGATTGCTTCGCATTTTTGCTTCCAATAATCATTCCCAAACCAACAAATACGGTCAATATTAAGGAAAACATTCCTTTCTCACTGCTAAACAACACTTCCAACAATTGATTAACTTGATGTACGTAGGCATATAACCCCGATAAAGGCGGTAATTGTCCCGCACGCACATAATTACCAGGTGCCAGTATCATCATTAAAAAGCCAAACAAGCAACTGCTAAATCCAACCAAATAAGGTATCCATACCTTTTTATGATGAACAATTAATTCAATAAAGCCCATCAATAATAGATAAAGCAATGCAGCACCTCCAGCATTTTCATTGCTCCACCCTGCCATAACTCCCATAATGATTAAATACAGATAGTTAAAATGAATTGAATGGTTGTAATGCATACGGTACGGAAGTAAAAACGCAAAGATAATCGTTGCCATCCATAAATAATTACAACTTCCAGTTAACCATAAATTTGTTTGTCCAAACCAAGGGGCAAACAAAAAGATTAATCCACTAATAATAATTAATGGTTTGGGATTTGTTAACTCAAGTTTGCCACTGCTATGCCAATTTAAAATGACAATGAGTAAAACAAATACTAGACTATTTATAAAAGAAAATATTACTTTAGGTAACATTAAAAAAGTACGTGCAAACACATGTGCCACACTTCGTCCACCCCATGAGAAATATTGAATCTTTTCAAGTTGAAATACTTCCAGTAAGGTATTGGCTGTCGCATAAGCATAATCATCAGCTACCAATGGAGTCAATAAATTAAGTATCAATATCAAGATAAAAATGGCAATCAATGTTACGATACAAGATTTGCTTAACCATTTGTGTTTTTTTAAATTATTCATAGTATCTATTTTACATGATAGTCATCATTATTGACCAAAGTTTTACAAATGGTAATCAGAATCCAAAAATAGCTTAAATATTAGCATTTTTCAGAGTGTTTACCTCTGTGTAAAGCCTTACACAGACTTAATCCGTTGACTTATTTTTTGTTTAAGCTAAACTATACGCGTCGAAAGAATTGACAAGGAGTTTAGAAATGAAAGTTTTAACATTAGTGCAAGCAAATGGTAATGAGTTAAATGTAGCAGATATTGAAAAACAAGTTAAAGAAGAAGTAAAATTAGCTGGTTATAAAGTTAAAGATATCAAATCCTTAAATATTTATGTTAAACCTGTTGAAAACGAAGTTTACTACACAGTAACATTCGTTAAAGGTGATGACTTAAATAAAAAATTAGGTGAATAATCCAGCGATTTTTAATTACTTGCAAATAAAGCCAATGCATAGACTCTACATGCATTGGCTTTTTGGTTATCCCTTTTTGTCATCCAATAATATTTACGCTAAAAAAAGATGATACTTCATCAGTACCATCTTTAATGTGAGGAATCAACTATTTTAAGTTGTAGAAGCAATCAGCACCTTGGTATTCAGCAACAGGTCCTAATTCTTCTTCGATTCTCATTAATTGGTTGTATTTAGCAACACGGTCTGTACGGCTCATAGAACCAGTTTTAATTTGACCAGCATTGAAACCAACAGCGATATCAGCAATAGTTGTATCTTCTGTTTCACCAGATCTGTGAGAAACTACGCAAGTGTAACCAGCTTTTTTAGCCATTTCCATTGCATCAAATGTTTCAGTTAAGCTACCAACTTGGTTAACTTTAATTAAGATAGCGTTAGCAATACCAGCTTCGATACCTTTTTTAAGGATTGATGGGTTAGTTACGAATAAGTCATCACCAACTAATTGGATTTTTTTACCTAAACGGTCAGTTAATTTTTTCCAACCATCCCAGTCGTTTTCTCCTAAACCATCTTCAATTGATACGATTGGATATTTAGCAATCCATTCTTCATACATATCAATCATTTCTTCGCTAGTTTTTACACCACCGTTAGATTTTTTCAATTCATACAATTTAGTTTCTGGATTGTAGAATTCACTGGAAGCAACGTCCATAGCAATGCAAATATCTTTACCAGGAACGAAACCAGCTTTAGTAATAGCTTCTACCAATAATTCTAATGGTTCTTCATTACCATCTTTACAGCTTGGTGCGAAACCACCTTCATCACCAACGTTTGTATTATAACCTTTAGCTTTTAATACAGATTTTAAAGTATGGAATGTATCTGCTCCCATTTGAACAGCTTCTTTGATTGATTTAGCACCAACAGGCATAATCATGAATTCTTGGAAGTCAACTGTAGAGTCAGCATGGCTACCACCGTTGATAACGTTCATCATAGGAACTGGCAATACTTTACCATTGAAACCACCGAAGTATTTGTATAAAGGCATACCATAATAATCAGCAGCTGCACGAGCACAAGCCATTGATACAGATAAGATAGCATTTGCACCTAAATTAGATTTGAAATCAGTACCATCTAATTCTAACATTACTTGGTCAATTGCATTTTGATCTCTAACGTCCATACCTAAGATTGCATCAGCAATTTTAGTGTTTACATTATCAACCGCTTTAGTAACACCTTTACCAGAGAAACGAGATTTATCTCCATCTCTTAATTCCAATGCTTCTCTTTCACCAGTAGAAGCTCCACTTGGAACCATTGCTCTTCCGAATGCACCACTTTCAGTAGTTACTTCACATTCAATCGTTGGGTTACCACGAGAATCGATTACTTCACGTGCATAAACATCAATAATAGTTGGCATAATTTATTTTTTTCCTCCATATATCTATGCTACTTAGTATTATAGCGCATATATTTGTTGAATAGTCGAATAAACTTGTTAATTTAAGCTCAAACTATGTTAATTCAAACATTAAAAATTATGAAAACGGTTAAAATCGTGAATATAATGTAAAGTTTAACAAAGTTAGACTTTTTTAACTTTTTAAAGTCGAAAAAGTGTTTCATTAATTAATTAAATAACTTATCTAAAGCACATTGATTACTAAAAAAACAGTGTTACAATCATAAATGTAAACGCTTACTTAATCTGCTTTGTACAGATTTTAAGCAGCTAACTTAGTAGTTAAAGGAGATTTATAATGACTTGTAATTGTACGCGTCAAAGGATTCAAGAAGCATTGGGTCCAATCTTTGCCAAATATCCGCAAACAGAGGATTACTTGATCATGATTTTAAATGATGTGCAAGAACGCTTTGGTTACATTCCTTTGGATGCTCAATACATAATTAGTGAGCATTTGGATGTATCGATGGCACACATCTATGGTGTCATTACGTTTTATTCCCGCTTTTCATTAAAACCAAAAGGAAAATATGTACTCTCCGTTTGTTTGGGTACGGCATGCTTTGTTAAAGGCAGTAAAAATTTATTGGATACTGCGTGTCGCAAATTAGGGATTAACCCGGGTGAAACTACCAAAGATGGGTTGTTTAGTATTGATGAAGTACGGTGTGTTGGTGCATGTGGGCTTGCCCCCGTGTTTATGATCAATGACACAACCTATGGTAAAGCCAGCGCTTCAAAACTAAGCGAAGTCATTGATGAAATTTATGCAAAGGAGAAAGGCAATGAATGAACAACTAGCAAAAATTCAATCTATATATGAAACAATGCATGACCGTTTAGCATCCCGCTTATACGATATACCAAGCCTTGAAACACATATTCTTGTTTGCCATGGGCCAGGTTGTTTTTCGAATCACAGTGAATTAATTTTAGAAAAATTACAACAATGCATCGCAGATTATCGTTTAGAAAATGTTCGTGTCATCCAAACCGGTTGTATCGGATTGTGCAGTGAAGGGCCTGTGGTTGTTATTCGTCCCGACGATACATTCTATGCAAATGTGAGTGTGGAAGATTGTGAAGAAATCATAACCTCCCATGTCATGAATCACACTGTAGTAAAACGGCTTTTAGTAAAAGAAGTCACTGGATTACAAATTCAAAAATTAAATGATTTGGCTTTCTATAAAAAACAAAAACGAATTGCATTACGTAATGTGGGTGTGGTAGATCCTGAAAAGATTGAAGACTATATCGCCTTTGATGGCTATCAAGCATTGCAAAAATCATTATTTGAGCTAACACCCAGTGAGGTAATTGATATCATTCGTGCTTCTGGATTAAGAGGACGCGGTGGTGCTGGTTTCCCTACGGGAAGAAAATGGGCTTTAACCGCACAAGAAGAAAGTGATATCAAATACGTTGTGTGCAATGCCGATGAAGGAGATCCAGGTGCTTTTATGGATCGTTCCATTTTGGAAGGAGACCCATTTGGTGTCTTGGAAGCCATGACAATTTGTGGCTATGCCATTGGTGCTCAAAAAGGATATATTTATGTCCGTGCTGAATATCCATATGCAGTTAAACGCTTAACCAACGCCATTGCCTTAAGTCGCCAATTTGCTACATTAGGTGATCACATCTTTGGTACAGACTTTAGTTTTGATATTGATATTCGCCTTGGTGCTGGTGCGTTTGTTTGTGGTGAAGAAACCGCCTTGTTGGAAAGTATTGAAGGCAAACGTGGTCAACCACGCGTTAAACCCCCTTATCCAGCTCAAAAAGGTTTATTTGGTAAACCAACAGTTATCAACAATGTTGAAACATTTGCAAACATCACCAAAATTATTAATGATGGCGCAGAAGCTTTCAATGCCATTGGCACTGCAACCAGTAAAGGAACAAAAGTATTTGCTCTAGGTGGCAATGTTCATAATACCGGATTGGTAGAAGTACCAATGGGAACAACCTTACGCGAAATCATTTATGACATTGGCGGTGGTATTCCGAATAATAAAAAATTCAAAGCTGCCCAAACAGGCGGTCCAAGTGGTGGATGCATACCTGTGGAACATTTAGATACACCTATTGATTATGAATCATTAGCACAAATTGGATCGATGATGGGAAGTGGTGGACTCATTGTAATGGATGAAACCAAATGCATGGTCGATATTGCACGTTTCTATCTTGATTTTACCGTCAGTGAATCGTGTGGAAAATGCACACCTTGTCGTATTGGGACAAAACGTATGTTAGAAATATTAAATCGCATCTGTGAGGGTAAAGCCGATGGTCAAGATTTATATAAATTAGAAAAACTGGCACATGTTATTCAAAATGCATCAATTTGTGGCTTAGGGCAAACCGCCCCTAACCCAGTATTGTCCACTTTAAAATTCTTTAGGGATGAATACAATGAACATGTATATCATCACCGTTGCCCAACGGGTACATGCAAAGCATTATCCGTAATTAAAATTGATCCATCCAGTTGTAAAGGATGTGGCTTATGTGCGAAGAATTGTCCAGTCAATGCCATTAGTGGCGCGATTAAACAAGCACATTACATAGATCCATCCGTTTGCATTAAGTGCGGAACTTGTGTAACCATTTGTCCATTTGGTGCAATTAACCATTAAAGGAGACCAACTATGATACATTTAACGATAGATAATAAAGCCGTAGAAGTTGAAGAAGGCACCACAATATTACAAGCTGCACGCAGTGTCGGTATTGATATTCCTACCCTTTGTTTTTTAAAAGGCGTCAATGAAGTCGGCGATTGCCGTATGTGCATTGTTAAAGTAAAAGGACGCAAAGGATTTGCCACTTCATGCATTCAACAAGTAGCGGAAGGTATGGAAGTGTTAACTAATTCTGCGGAGGTAATGGAAGCCCGTCGAACAATCTTAGATCTTATTTTAAGCAATCACCATCGAGAATGTTTAACTTGTGTTAGAAATGGCCAATGTGAATTATCAGCTTTAGCACGAAAACTCAATGTACAACACATTGAATATGAAGGCGAAGTGACACAACATAAAATTGATGACCAATCCCCTGCGTTGATTCGTGACTTTAAAAAGTGTATTTTATGCCGTCGCTGTGTTTCTACATGTAAAAAAGTCCAAGATATTGGCGCCATTGACTGCATCAATCGTGGGTTTGATTCATGTATCTCTACAACTTATGATTTAAGTTTAAATAATGTTTCCTGTACATTCTGTGGCCAATGCATTGAAGCTTGCCCAACAGGTGCCTTACGCGAAAAAGAAAGCATAAAAGATGTATGGCGTGAATTAAGTGATCCAAATACTATCTGCATCGCACAGACTGCCCCTGCTGTCCGTGTTGCCATTGGGGAAATGTTTGGAGAAAAAGTAGGAACGAACGCTTCTGGAAGAATGGTCTCTGCATTAAAAGCATTGGGCTTTGATTATGTATTTGATACAAATTATGCAGCCGATATGACCATTATGGAAGAAGCAAATGAATTCATTGACCGCGTAAGTAATGGTGGTGTTTTACCAATGATGACATCTTGTTCCCCAGCATGGATTCGTTTTATGGAAAAGAACTACCCAGAGTATCTTGACCACTTATCCACATGTAAGAGTCCACAAATGATGTTTGGTGCAATCATTAAATCTTATTTTGCAAAAAAGAACAATTTAGATCCAACTAAAATACGTGTTGTTTCTATCATGCCATGCATTGCTAAAAAAGCTGAAATTAAACGCGACGGCATGGAAGTGGATGGCTTACGTGATGTTGACTATGTATTAACAACACGTGAACTTGGTCGCATGATTGAATATGCTAACATTGATTTTACCGAATTAAAAGATTCACCATTTGACCATCCACTTGGAATGGCCAGTGGGGCTGGTGCTATCTTTGGCACAAGTGGTGGTGTAATGGAAGCTGCTTTGCGTACTGCAGCGGACAAACTCACTGGCCAAGATTTACCGAAATTAGAATACACACAAGTCAGAGGTCAAGAAGGCATCGTTGAAACAACCATTCAAATTGGTGGAACATCCCTTAACATTGCCGTTGCATCTTCATTGAAGAATGCACGAATTATCATGGAACAAATCAAAGCCGGCACATGTAAATATCATTTTATTGAAATTATGTCCTGTCCTGGTGGATGCATCATGGGTGGTGGTCAACCAATTAAATCATCAAAGACTTTAAATGGTATTGATGTTAAAAACCGTCGTAAAGAAGCAATTTACAAAATCGATGAACAATCAACGATTCGTAAATCACATCAAAACCCAGTTGTTTTAACCACATATCAAGAATTCTTTGGCTCTCCTGGTAGTGAATTATCGCATAAATATCTACATACACACTACCATGCACAACCGCTCTATGATATAGAACACTCCCAATGACATAATAAAGCGTAGGCATCGCCTACGCTTTATTCTAATCACGTTGATATAAATCCCTAGTGTACACTTTCGCTTTAACATCATCCAAACAACTATCGTAACGATTGGCTATAATGGCTTGCGATTGTTTTTTGAATTTTTTTAAATCATTCACAACAAGACTTCCAAAAAATGTAGTACCATCCGGTAAGGTTGGCTCATAAATAATGACTGTCGCTCCCTTTGCTTTGATCCGTTTCATCACACCTTGAATTGATGATTGTCTAAAGTTATCACTATTTGATTTCATTGTTAATCGATAGACACCCACAATGACTTTTTGTTCATGATCATATTGGTAATTATTATCTAATGAATACGAATAATAGCCTGCTTTACGTAAAACTTGATCAGCTATAAAGTCTTTTCGAGTACGATTGCTTTCAACAATTGCACTCATCATATTCTGTGGCACATTATCGTAATTCGCTAACAATTGTTTTGTATCTTTTGGTAAACAATAACCACCATAACCAAACGATGGATTATTGTAATGTGAACCAATTCGCGGATCTAGACACACCCCATTAATAATATTTTTAGTATTCAATCCTTTTAATTCGGCATACGTATCCAATTCATTAAAATACGAAACGCGAAGCGCTAAATAAGTATTGGCAAATAATTTAACAGCTTCTGCTTCTGTAAAATCCATGAACAATGTTGGAATATTTTCTTTAAGTGCGCCTTGTTGCAATAAAGCCGCAAATTCTTTGGCTTTATTCAATAAGAATTCATCATTTAAATCTGTACCAACTATAATGCGTGAAGGGTATAAATTATCATATAACGCTTTGGATTCTCTTAAAAATTCAGGTGAAAACATGATGCGATGATTTTTATATTTATCTCGAATCATTTTTGTATATCCTACAGGTATTGTTGATTTAATCACCATTAACGCTTCTGGATTTACAGCTAATACTGCATCAATTACCGATTCCACAGCACTGGTATCAAAGTAGTTACGGTTTGAATCATAGTTAGTTGGTGCTGCAATGACAACATAATCCGCATCCTTGTATGCAACATGAGTATCTAACGTAGCCGTTAAATCCAGTGACTTATTTGCCAAATAGTCCTCAATGTAATCATCTTGAATTGGTGATTTCTTTTGGTTTATTAAATTAACTTTTTCTTCAATAACGTCAACCGCTGTTACATGATGATGTTGAGCTAATAATGTTGCTATACTTAATCCAACATATCCAGTACCTGCAACAGCAATATTTAACGGTTTTATTGAAACATCTGTTTTTGTTAACGTTGGTTGATATAAATCAAGTATATCAATGCCCAATGCATCGCATAAAGATTCAAGTTGGGTTATGGTAGGCGTATAATCCATAATTTCAATACGTGTTAACATTGATCGATTAATGCCCGTTAATTTACTTAATTCAACCAATGTTATTTTATTCGCTTTACGTTTTTCAATCATAAGTTGACTTAACTTTTGTAATGAGAAATGTTTCATATAAACCTCCAAATGTTATTTATAAAATCATTCTTACACTATAAGTCTATAAAATTACAAATTTTAGTGCAATTAATTGTTCGTAATGCTTTTTACAGAAGCATAAAATGAAATTAAATAAAATAAAAGTTGAAAATCATAAGGGTTAATCCACACGATTTTCAACTTTTTCATTTATAAATTAAATGAGTTCAAATAAATTCTTATATTCTAAATTTAAACTCATCGCAACCGCTTTATTAGTGCACTGATGTTGACAAATATTTACCCCTTTGGCAAAACTTTCATCGCCTTTTAATACAGCTTCCAACCCTAAATCCGCTATTTTTAACGCATACGGAATCGTAGCGTTTGTTAACGCCAACGTTGAAGTATGTGGCACAGCACCTGGCATATTACCTACACAATAGTGAACCACGCCATCTTCAATATACACTGGGTCATCATGAGTTGTTACATGACTGGATTCAGCACAACCACCTTGGTCAATGGCAATATCCACAATCACTGATCCTGGTTTCATTAATTTTAAGTATTCTTTTTTGATTAATTTAGGTGTTTTTGCTCCTGGCAACAATACCGAACCAATCACAACATCCGCTTGTTTTAAACTATTAATAATATTTGTTTCTGTACTATATAGCGTCGTAATAGAAGCGCCAAAAATATCTTCTAAATAAAGCAAGCGGTTCATATCCACATCCAATAAAGTAACTTCAGCATCAATACCTACGGCAGCTTTAGCTGCGTAGGTTCCTGCAATACCGCCACCAATAATGACTATTTTCCCACGCTCTACTCCTGGTACACCACATAATAAAATGCCGCGTCCACCATACGCTTTTTCAATATATTTAGCACCCTCTTGAATACTTAAACGCCCAGCAATCATTGACATTGGACGTAAGCAAGGCAAGTGACCTTGATTGTCCGTAATTGTTTCATAAGCAATAGCTGTTAAGCCTAAATCCATTAAATGGCGAGCTAATGCCTCATCAGCTGCTAAGTGTAAATAAGTGTAAAGAATATGATCCTTACGGAATAAATGATATTCACTGGCCAACGGTTCTTTTACTTTAATTACCATTTCAACTGCATCACATACTTCTTTAGGCGTATTTAAAACAATCGCTCCTGCATCCTTATATTCGCTATCACTAAAACCTGCACCTTCGCCCGCCTTAGTTTCAACATAGACTTGATGTCCATGTGCGACAAACGCTTTAACGTTATCGGGTGTAATTCCTACACGGTATTCGTGATTTTTAATTTCTTTAATTGTTCCTATTTTCATAAACTTTCTTCCTTTAAACAATACATAGAATATACAATACAGAATTTTGTTTGAAAATGAAAAATTTTCACTATTTTAGTATTTATTTCAAAATATTTACATTTGTTTAGATGAATATTTTATTTTAAAGATTATTTTTTTGTGAAAACTATTTCCTTATCTTTTACAGCCATAGAAATGATACCTCATAGATAAAAAGCACCTTCTATCGAAAGGCACTTTTTAATCAATGAACGTTATACAAATATAATTTTACTTATCACCACGTGCAGCTTTAGCATTCGCCATTAAAGCTTTTACACGTTCAATATCAACCGCGTTATAGAATTTGCCATCGTATTTTGTGCTCGTTGCAACAATTGCTCCATCAGCTACGCTTAAAATTTCTGCGATTGTTTCAGCCTTTACACCATTAGATGCAAATACTGGTGTATCAGTAATGGATTTAATTGTTTTAACTTGTTCAACATCAATGCTTGAACCTGGTGTATCACTGTAAACCAAGATTGTATCTGGGTTTAAATTAAAAGCTAAAGTTTTAGCAACTTCTTTTAATGGGCGTTCAGCTAATTGACGACATCCTTCTGGTACAATTGCAGTCATTGTTTTACATCCCATTAAACCTAATTCAGCACGGTGTCTTTCCAAATCACCAGGATGTACATCACTAATACCATAGACACCCGCTGCAGCTCCGTGTAATACTGAACGGATAAAGCTAGCGCCAACTGCACAAGCTAAATCAAAACCTTTCATCGCATCTGCAGCTACAGTAACACCAAATGGTACCTTAATTTCAGATTTTAATTCACCAATAACACGTGCCATTGTAGCAACTACAACTGTATTTACGTCTGGTGAATATGGAATTGAAAACTCATTGCAAAATAAAATTCCATCAATGCCACCCTCTTGATACGCATGTAAATCTTTACGTGCTGCATCAATTACACCTTGGATACCTTTCGCAGCATCATATTTTGGATCAGTTGGCATTGCATGCATATGCAAAACGCCAATTACTGGTTTATCAGTGCCAAACAATTCTTTCATCCACATAATTATTTTTACTCCTTACTTAATTTACCACTTCAATTGATCGTAATGATCAATTCTAACATCTGCTTTCGAAGTGTCTTGTTCTATAATGGACCCTTTATAGCCAACAGTATAAATTCCTGCACTGATACCTGCTTGAATACCATTGGTTGAATCCTCAATGATTATCAATTCATCTTTGGCGATAGCTAACTTACTTGCAGCAAGCAAGTAAATGTCAGGATATGGTTTTCCGTGTTCAACTTGTTCTCCTGTAATTATTTCTTGAAATTTATCGGTTATCCCAAATTGATTGGTTACATTTAACACATAGTTTTTAGGGGAAGACGATGCAATCGCAAGTGCTATATTATCTACTAGCGCTCTTTGAATTAAATCCAATAGACCTGGCATTGGAAATAAATCAGTGCTATTCATCATTTCGTAAAATATAACCCGTTCGCCTTGAATAAATTCATCAACTGATAGGTTAAGGTGATATTTATCGAGTAAATCCATAGCAATTGTTGTCATTGGTTTTCCAACAACAAATTTCAAGTCATCAATGCTTGATTCAATATTAAATGTATTTAAATAGCGTCGCACTGCTTCTAAAAATATAGCTTCACTATCCAAAATACATCCATCACAATCAAAGATAATTCCTTTTGGTTTATTCATATTATCACCTTACCCAACTAACTTTATTTAACGACTAAAGAATTCCAATTAGACTACATACAATGGCAACAGCGAACATAGCTAACATAATTTTAAATACGCTTGTACCTTTTTGTAAGCTTCTAAATACACCCAATACTGCAACAGCGCTTAACATGCTTGGCATAATTTGATCCAATAAATCTTGGATTACAACTGTAGCGCCAGAAACAGTGAATTGTAATGGGGTTGAAATACTAACGTTATTGGCAATCATTGCACCAGCAATTGTTAAACCAATGATTGATAAGATATCAGTGATTTTATTCATGATTTTCTTATCTGTAATCTTACTTAGTACACTACGCCCAACTTTATATCCTTGATTGAATGTAAATACACCCATCGCTAATAAATAAGACATGTACAATACAACGAAGATAACTGGTCCTAATGGCGATCCTTTCAACATCATATCCACTCCAATAGCTAACGCTACTGTTTTAACCAACCCTTGAGTAATCGTATCTCCGATACCAGCTAATGGACCCATCAAACCAACTTTTACAGTTTTAATCATTTCTGGATCAACATTACCACCGTTTGCATAATCTTCTTCCATCGATGCAACTAAACCAGGAATAAAAGCACCCCAGTTATTTTCTGTGTTAAAGAATAACATGTGACGTCTTAATGCTTCGACGCGTTTTTCTTTATCAACTGGATATAAACGATTAATGATTGGTGCCATCGCATGACAGAAACCTAATGACATTAAACGTTCATAAGATAAACAACATTCAGTGAATCCTTCCCATAATACGAAGCAATGAATTAAATCTTTTTTAGTTAATTTCTTTTCCGGTAAATTACTTACCGTATTTACTGTATTTTCACTCATGCGTTATCCCCTTCCGTTAATTTATCCAATCCTAATGTCCAATAAAGAAGTGCACCTGCAGCACCAATTAATGTACAAGCAATAATTCCTAAATGTAAGTAAGCAACTAAAACGAAACCTAAAATTGCGAATGCAAAGAATTTCTTTTTATAAACTGCTTTAAACATCATACCGATACCTAACGCTGGCAATACAGAACCGATGACAGTTAATGCATTAGAAATTTGTGCTGGCATAGCAGCCATGAACGATTCGAACACCCCGGTGTCGATTTTCAAATTGTTTAATCCAATCATCGACAGATTATTTGATACAAATA